>ENA-ORCO01000035-ORCO01000035.1-marine-metagenome-genome-assembly--contig:-NODE-35-length-149521-cov-7.577380_pt1 | contig 149521 bp, 157 predicted proteins | sample MGYA00248633_ERZ508508 | MGnify/ENA primary metagenome ERZ508508 (study PRJEB26179, sample SAMN06268845) | marine metagenome | isolation source: A23 P1 aerobic enrichment on pine of planktonic cells...
GGCCGGTGGGGTAGCTTGGTATCCTTCGGCCTTCGGGTGGCCGTAACCACGATTCAAATTCGTGCCGGCCCATTTTCCCCACTTCGCAACGACGAACGATAGTGAAGAGTCCGTAGTGGGTGAGACGCGGGCACGTGAAGTTGAATCAGGGAGTGAAGCGAAGCGGAACGTCCGTGATTCACTAATTCGTGCCGGCCCACTTTTGTCGCAGTCGTTTCCGATTGACCAGCCGGCAGCACACCGCTCGTACACGCTCCGCCAGCGAATACGAGTACGTGACAGGGTCTACTGCGCGCTCACCGGACGCCGGCGAATCTCCATAGATTTCGAGAGGGGAACTCTTCTCTGTCTGCTCCTCACTCCCTCCATGCGCTCGGTGGAGTCTCTTCGACTCCGAGTTCCGGGACAGATAGTCGTCCGTTTTCTGTCGAGGGTGTCGTAGCAGATTCGGATTACTCGTCATCATCTGTTCCGATAGGGAGAGACAGGTCTTTGGCATGCTCCAACCGAATTTCGCGGATACGATACGTCCCCCCGTCGTCAAGAAACTCCACTTCGTCACGGTCACGTAAGCGTTGTAGCAGTTGTCTGATTTTGGCCTTTATATGGTCGTTCTCGGGGAATTGTTCTGCTAATCGTGGCTCCGAAAAGTCGTATATCTCCTGTAGAGTGACGGTATTTTGGCCGCGTTCTTCCCGATACCGTTCAAGTTCCAACCTTATGGCGGTGAGCCAATCTATATCGGGTGGTCCGTGCATATCGTAGTATCTCACACGACTGTGATTACTGTTCGCCTGCGTAACCCACGACGGCGTAGAGGAACTGCTGGCGCGGCTTGCATCTGACTGTGAAGCAGTGTCGGTCCACTTTTCCCGCATTTCACTCGGTGAGCGACGGCTCTCGGCTGGAGGGTCCCTTTTCGTAGGCGAAGCGCTCCCACCGACCATTTATCGTCCTCACGCCCTACCCCCCGACGTGGACGCTCCGTTCGAGGTTCTGGGGATCGATCCCGACGCTGACGACGCCGAGATCGATCAGGCCTATCGTCGCCGAGTCATGGAGACGCATCCGGATCAGGGTGGGTCGACCCGCGCCTTCCAGCGGGTGAAAGACGCGTACGAGCGGATCGTGGCCATGCGGAACGGCGAGATCGGCGCCGATACCGACGCGGACCGCGACACCGCAACCGACCACCACGGTGCCGGCTCGCGGGTCGAATATCTCAACTACGAGGTGATCGACGACCGCGGCTGGTCGATGGACGGAGACGACCTGTTCGAGCGGGCCGCCGACGCGGATCTCGATCCCCGAGATCACGGCGAGTTTCTGGTCGAACCCGGGGAGACGCTGCTTGAGGCGGCAGAAAATAGGGGATTCGCGTGGCCCTACGCCTGTCGTGGCGGTGCGTGTGCGAACTGTGCCGTCGCCGTCGTCGAAGGCGAGATGACGGTGCCGATCGATCACGTCCTCTCGACGGAGATGACCGAGCGCGGTATCCACCTCTCCTGTATCGGTGCGCCGGCGACGGCCGAGATGCAGGTCGTCTACAACGTCAAACACATGCCGGAACTCGACGAGCTTCGCCTGCCGGCGTACCGATTCGAGCGGACGCAGTCGGTCGACTAGCGCCGCCGCCGGCCGTACAGCGCCGCGGCGAGGACAGCCAGCGCCGCGGCGAGGACGCCGAACCCGGGTCCGTCGTCGACGGTCGTCCCGGGGAACGGCGTCGGGCTGGCAGTGGGTGTGTCGGTGGCGGTGGGTGTCGGCTCGGGCGTGGCGGTCGAGGCGGCAGTTGGCGTGGCGGTGTCGGTGGCGGTCGACCCGGGCGCCGCCGCCGTGCCGGTGGCAGTGGGCGTCGCCGTCGCTACCACGTCACCCCGAACGCGGACGGTCGCGCTCCGGGTTCCAGCCTCGATGTTGCTCCCCGCCACTCGCACCGTATACCGACCCGGCTGTGGATCGTCGAGAGTGAGCCTGGCCGTTCCGGGACTGGACGTGATCCGCGCGGTCGCGAGCACCTCCTCGGACGGCCCGGTGAGCGTGACCTCGAGTCGATCGGCCTGGACGAAGTTGTACCGCGCCGTGACCGAGAGACGCCCGAGGCGTTCGGCGTCGGCGGCCCGTCCGGTGACGTCCTGTTCGCGGGTGTCTCGGAGGATCAGGCTGTACACCTGCGGGCGGACGACCACCACGTCGGCCCGGACATCGCTGTCGTCGGTGGCGTAGTACGCTCCCGGTTGGACGCCGTCGAAGTCGGCCGCTCTCGGATCGACGCTGAACGTCGCCCCGCCGCCGACGGCGGTGAACGTCGTCTCTCCGGTGCCGATGGTGCCCTCGCCGGAGAGCGGCGCCGAGGAGATATCGAGCGTCTCGCTGGCGTACACCCGGACCGGTGGTGCCGTGTCGTCGGGGCCGTCTCGCGGTTCGCTCACGGCGACTACGGGGACCGCGATCGCCACGACGACGGTGAACATGAGTACGACCGCACCGAACCGCTTGCGTCTAAATGTCACTTCACGAACTTTATCCGGGCGAACGGTTAAACCTATCCCGGCGGCCGCCGCTTCGGCCGGTGTCGGTCTCGGGGGGAAGGCTAAATAGGTGGAGCGGAAATCCAGGGGTATGACCTGTCCGCAGTGTGGCGGGGCGCTCGCCACGTACGCTCTGGGCGGTCGGGAGGCGTCCGTCTGTGAGGACTGCGGCTACGTCGGTATTGCGGCCGAACACCGGGGCGACCCCCGGAGTATCGAGTCGTGGGACGATGCCCTCCGTCGGTTCTACCGCGCCCACGGGAGCGAGGGGGCGCCCAGCATCGACCTCCACCCTCCACTCTCTCGACCGTCCTCCGGTTCGACCGGCGAGGACGAATCGTGGGACGACGCGCTCCGCCGGTTCTACGCACGCCGGATGCGTGATTCCGAAGCGGACGATGGCAGCGACGAGAACGTCGACACCGTGGACGAAGACGCCGCCAGCGACACTGCGGACGAAGACGCCGCCAGCGACACTGCGGACGAAGACGCCGCCAGCGACACTGCGGACGAAGACGCCGCCAGCGACGCCCTAAACACCAGTGACAGCGTGGCCGATGGTGTCGAGGCGGACGCTGGTGGGAGCCACAGTCCCGGCTGAGACTGACAGTCACTGCACATTCGATCCGACGCTGTCTCTCGATCGGATGTACAATCCGTTCTACTCGCCGCGATAACGATCGAAAAGGCGGTCGACGGCGGCCTCCGGCCGTGCGTCGGTTCGGCCTTCATAGGGAGTATCGGAAGTCATCAGAGAGTCTCGCCGTGACGGTCCGGCGAGACTCTCTGGACAGTTACGATAATCCCTATCAGTCCTCCGCGGGTGACTCTTGAGCCTGCCGACTGCCGTCCTCCTGCTCTTCCTGTTCCTCGTCGGAGCGGGCGGCGACGAGCGCACCGCGAGCGACGCTGTAGAGCGGTTCGTCGACGCTCTGGACCTCGCTAATCGAGAACGGAATCGAGGCGTCGCGGAGGTGGTCCTCGAACAGTTTCTCGAAGCCGCGGGGGCTGGAGGTCCCGCCGGTGACGACGACGGGCACGTCGAGGTCCTCCTCCACGTCCTCCTCGTCGACTTCCCGGGCGATGTTCTCGATGACGTAGTCGAGCAGGTTCTCGTAGTAGATGGCCAGCGCACCCTCGACGCCACCCACGTCGGTGCGGAAGTCGAGTTCGAAGTCGTCCTCTTTGATCGAGGTGACCTTGTCGACGGGGGTGCCGGTCGCCTGTGCGGCCTGTTCGTCGATCCAGTCGCCACCGCGGGCGATGGAGAACTTCATGACCGGGACGGCGTAGTACGACAGGCAGACGTTGGTCATGCCCGCGCCGAAGGAGACGCCGAGGCCGGTGAAGTTGTGGTTGGCGAGTTCGGAGTAGATGACCGCCATCCCCTCGTTGATGGGCTCTGTCTCGTAGCCCATGTCGCCGAGCATCGACTCCAGGGTCTTCTCGTGATAGAGGGTGGACAGGTCGGAGTCGATGGGGTCCGCGGGCGAGGAGAAGTACAGTCGCTCGCCGGGGTGGTTCGGCTGCCCCACGACCTGTTCGGTGATGAGCTTGATCATCGGAATCGCCGAGGACTCCTCGGAGGAGAGGATGCCGTGTTGCATCGGGCGGCGCGTCTCCTCGTTGAAGATGTTCGCGAAGTTGAGGGCGTCGTCACCGACGACGTACACCTTGTCGTCCTTCCGGATGTGGAGGACGTCGCTCCGCGAGAGCATCTGCTCTGCCATGTCGGAGTACTCGATTTCGACGAAGGAGTTGCGCTGTTGGACGAAAACCGTCTCCGCGCCCTCCTGCTGTGCCGAGATGAGATTCATCGTGCCGACGTCTAGGCCTTTTGCCATACGCGTGTGATGCCCCGTCGCCATCATAAACGTTCGCCAAAGTGTCCGACCGCTTACCTAGGTCTGACGGGCGTCAGACGGCCGAAATCGAAGGGTGCGGAATCGAGGGACGGGAGCGTTGACTGAACGCCCGCTACGACGAAAAGAGCTTCTTCGCGCGGTCGACGAGACTCCCGTCGCCGTTCTCGGTCGCCACCTCTTCTGCTTCCTGTTGTTTGCGGAGTTCCGTCAGCGCCGCCGTCTGGTCGTCGACCCCCGTCGAGGAGTCGGTCGCCTGTTCCCGGCCCTGCAGTTTCCGCAGGTTCGATAGCGCGTCGTCGACGTTCTGCCCCGACGAGCGGACGGTCGTCGCCTCCGCGTTCTCGAACGCCTCGCGGTCAACCTCCACGTCCGACGGCGTGTTGAGTTCGAGACGCTTGGTGTTCTTGCGGTTGACACCACCCCACGAGAGGTCGGCGTCCGCCATCGCGTCGTCGATGTCGCGGCGCACCTGCTCGTCGGAGACCGTTTCGCTCGCACTCGTCCCGCCCGAATCGCCGGCTTCGCTCCCCGCTGCCCGAACCTCGGCCGCGCGCTCGGCCGGCGTGGCGCGTTCGACCTGGTGGCCCACCAGCGCCGCGCCCGTCGAGCCGACGACGGCGACGAGGCCGACCGCGTAGATGGCAACTCCCTGTGCGCTGTAGTCGGGCGTCCGCGCCACGTTCCAGTTCATGGGGTAGGTGGCGACGAACAGGGCCACGGCGACGAGACACACCGCCAGCCCCCCGAGCGCGGCGTAGGTCATCCTCTGGTCGCCGGGGAGGAGGACGACCATCCCGAGCAAGAGCACCGGCAGGCCGACGCTCGCACACACCATCGCGACTTCACGGATCGCCCACGCCGGTGGGCCGCTCCCAGTCGCCACGGCCGACAACAGGAAGACGACGATTCCGATCGCACCGAGCGCGATGCCGCCGAAAAAGAGCGCGAACCCGAGGTAGACGTCCGTCTCCGTCTCCGGGTCGCCGATGTAACGCCCGTACCACTCGAAGAGTACGTTGTCGGGAGTGCCGTCCAGATCCGTCATTGGGTGAGCTTACAGGCTCATCACACATGACTGTTGGCGCCCCGTCTGACGCGGGTCTGACGCCGTTACGGAGTGCGAGACGCCAATACCGTCCAGCACACACCAACCCAAGTTGCGACGGTATCCGAAGGCTTATGCTCGCAACTCGACGACCGGACACCGATGCCCTCCCGGCTCGGCACTGGTGACATCCTCGTCGTCCTCGGGTGTCTCTGCTTCGTCTCGACGGCCGTCGTGGGTGCGGCGCTCGCGCCGACGGGCGTGACGGGCGCCTCCTCGGCCGGCGACGCGTCGCGGACCCTCGTCGGGGTACAGGGGGTCGGCAGCTACCACGACGACGGCTCCGTTCGCCTCCTCGACGGCGACGAAGAGCAGTGGCGGGAGTCCTCCGCACCCGTCTACTTCGATGTGACGAAACTCGACAACGGCTCCATCCTCGCGGCCTACATGGCCGACGGCTACGAGGACTGCGGCCCCTACCCGTCGGGGTGTCACCGCACCGGCTTCCGGATCATCGACCCCGACGCCGATCCCTCGCCTGCGGCGACCTACGAGTGGTCGTTCCCCGTCCGCAACCGCGTCGCCAGCGAGGTCCACGACGTCGAACCCCTCCCCGGTGGCGGGTTCGTCCTCGCGGACATGGAACACGAGCGGGTGCTGATCGTCGAGAACGGCGAGGTGACGTGGGAGTGGAACGCCGACACGCGCTACGAGGCGCCCGACGACCGGACCAAGACGGACTGGCTCCACATCAACGACGTGGACCGCATCGGGGAGGGTCGCTTCCTCGTCTCCGTGCGCAACGCCAACCAGTTGCTCGTCCTCGAACGCGGTGAGGGCGTCGTCGAGGTGATCAACGCCGACCGCGACGACGCGCGCGACGACGATGGCCTCGTCGGCGACCCCTCGGTCCTCTACCACCAGCACAACCCGCAGTGGCTCGGTGACGGCGCCGTCCTCGTCGCCGACAGCGAGAACCATCGCGTGGTCGAACTCCACCGGACGGAGGAAGGCGTCTGGGAACCCGTCTGGGTGCTCCGCGGCGCCGCCGGCCAGAAATTCGACTGGCCGCGCGATGCCGACCGCCTCCCCAACGGCAACACGCTGATCACCGACACGCGCAACGCCCGTCTCGTCGAGATCAATTCCACGGGAACCGTCGTCTGGGAACACCAGTTCGACTACCGCGCCCTGCCGTACGAGGCCGACCGTCTGCCGGCCGGCGAACCCGTGGGTGCGCCGACCTACGGCAATGCGGACTCGGACGGCGTCGCAGTGGGTAGCCGCGTGCCGGTGCTCACGCCCCTCCTCCGTCTCGTCAGCGCCGGCATCCGCCTCCCGCTCTGGGTCGGCGAGATCCACCTCTTCCTGACGCTCGTCTCGATCGGACTCGTCGGCGCCGGCGTGGTCGTTCGGTGGCGGGACTAGACTTTTTCAGCAGCCGTCGCCCACGGTCGATATGGACGACGCGGATGCGGACGACCTCCAGTGGGCGACGACCGATTCGGCCATCGACTACACCTGCCCCGGCTTCGACGTGCGACGGGACGAGGTGACCCTCCCCGACGGCACCGACACCGACTACCACTACGTCGACGAACCCGCGGCCGTCGTCGTGCTCCCCTTCACCCCCGACGGCGACGTGGTCGTCATCGAGGAGTGGCGGCAGGCGGTCGGTCGGGTGAACCGCGGCCTGCCCGCCGGGTCGGTCGAGGGCGTCGACGGTGACCTCGCGGCGGCCGCGCGCCGCGAACTCCGCGAGGAGACGGGCTACGAAGCGGGCACCGTCACCCACCTGTTCTCGGCGGAGCCGACCAACGGCATCGCCAACTCCGTCCACCACGCGTTCGTCGCGCGGAACTGCACCCCGACCGGAGAGCGAAACCTCGATTTCAACGAGAGCATCCGCGTCGAGACGGCCGACTACGACGCGTTGCTGGCGGCCGCGATCGGCAGCGAGGGACGCGGTCCCTCGGGCAGTCGGCCACAGGCCGACGACAGCGCGGAGCCACGCTCCGCGGGCAATCGGACGCAGCCCGATGACGGCAATCTGCGCGACGGGCGGGCGATGCACGTCCTGGCGCAGTACGAACTGCGTCGCGGCGTCGGCGCGGAGCCGTAGGCGGCGCTACCGCTCGATAGCGTGAAAAATAACGAAATCGTGGGCTGATCGCCGGATTAGTCGTCGGCCGGAGCCTGACCGCCGGAGCCGGAGACGCCCGTGCCCGGACCCACGTCGATGTCGAGGTCGTCGAGCGTCTCGTCGGTGACGACGCCGTCGACCCAGCCACGGTGGCTGTAGTACTCCTCTTTCATCGAGGTGAGGTCGCAGAGCTCGCCCTCGGAGCCACCCTGACCGGGGATGGCATTCTCGTCGCCTTCGACGAACCGACCCGGGAGCGAGTCGTCCGCGCCGTCGAAGCCGGCGAGGTTGTTGAAGTAGCGCTCGAGGTTGTACACGCGCTCGCCGGCCGTCATGAGCTCCTCCTCGGAGAGGTCACGGCCGGTCATGCCGTTGTACTGCTTGATGTACTCCTCGATGCCCTCTGCGAACGCGTTGAACTTGCAGATGTCGAACGAGTCCGAGATGGCGTGAAGGTCCTGGAAGGTGGCACAGAGTTCGCCCTTGCCTTCCTCCTCGTAGGGGTCGACCTTCTCCGGGATGCCGAGGATCTCGGCGGCCGGCGTGTACCCGCGCAGGTGGCAGGCGCCACGGTTCGAGGTGGCGTAGCCGATGCCCATGCCCTTCATGCAGCGCGGGTCGTAGGCGGCGATGGTCTGGCCCTTGACGTCGAGGCGGTTCCCGTGGGCGTCCATCTTCTCGGCCACACCCTTGGCGCCCTCGGCGAGCAGGTCGCCAAGGTCGCTGGAGCGGTGAGCCGTCTCCTCGATGAGGTCGATCATGTGCTCCTCGTCGCCCCAGTCGATCTGGTCGTCGAGGTCGTCGAGTTTGCCCTCCTCGGTCATCTCCATCGCCATGGCGAAGAGGTTCCCCATGTCGATGGTGTCGACGCCCATGTCGTTACAGCGGTCGATCATGACCGCGATGGCGTCGCGGTCGTCGTTGGCCGAGTTGGTGCCGAGGGCCCACGCCGACTCGTACTCGTAGGACTCCATCTGGACGTTCATGTCCTGGCCCTTGTGCTTGTAGTTGACCTCGACTTCCTTCTTACAGGCGACGGGGCAGGAGTGACAGGTGGGCTCGTCGACGAGGATGTTCTCGCGGACGTTCTCGCCGCTGATCCGCTCGGCCTCGATGTCGCTTCCCTCCGCGTCGTTCATCGCGAAGCCGGAGGTGTACTGGCCGTTCTTCGTCGGATGGCCGTCCATCTCCTCCGTGATGTTCATCAGCACGTTCGTGCCGTACATCGAGAGTGCGCCCTCGTTGGGCGCGGTCACGTCGGACTCCTGGATGACCTGCATCGCCTGCCGGGCACCCTCGCCGAACGTGTCCGAATCCGCGGGCTTGGGCATGTCCGTCCCCGCTTTCACGACGACGGCTTTCAGACCCTTGTTGCCCATCACACAGCCGGTGCCACCGCGGCCCGAGGCGCGGTCGTCCTCGTTGACGATACAGGCGTGACGAACCTCGTTCTCGCCACCGGGACCGATGGCCATACAGGAGAGGTTCTTGCCGTAGGAGCCCTCGACCTCTTCTTCGAGGGTTTCGCGGGTCTCGTGGACGCCTTTCCCCCACACGTGAGAGGCGTCACGGAGTTCGATTTCGCCGTCTTCGACGACTGCGTAGACCGGATCGTCGCTCTGGCCCTCGAAGATCAGGCCGTCGAAGCCGGACCACTTGAGTCGGGCGCCCGACCAGCCACCGTGGTGGGAGTCGGTTACGGTCCCCGTGAGCGGGGACTTGGTGCAGACCGCGATCCGACCGCTCATGACGGCCTGCGATCCGGTGAGCGGACCGTTCATGAACACGAGCCGGTTGTCCGGGCCGAGCGGGTCGACATCCGGCCCGGCGTCGAAGACGTACTTCACGCCCAGGCCGCGTCCGCCGATGTATTTTTTCGCGTCCTCGTCGTCGACGCCCTGATAGGAAACGTCGCCCGAGCCGAGGTCCACGTGCGCTACGTGATCTCTGAATCCGCCTAAGTCTGTCATGGTAACGTACGTTAGTTTATTACGTCTCCATGGGGTTAGTCGTTGCTTCGGAGATGTAATTGGTTGTAGTTACGTGGCGGGATGAAGGGAGCGCGGTGTGCGGAAAATCTGTCACGACTCCCGTGATACTTGTGCACAAATTCACCCGCTCGCCCCGGCCCCGAAGCCGCTTTACGCGTCGGTCGGCTACCCCCGCCAATGAGCGAGCCGAGCCCCGAGGTGTACGAGCAGGGGAAGGGCATGGACGCCCACAATCAGGTGATGCGGGAGATCCGCTCCCGCAAGGAGAAACACTACGACCCCCACGAGCCCACGCGGGTGTGGCTCGACGAGGATCGAACTCCCGACGGCGTCTCCCAGTCACTCACGATCATCCTCAACACCGGCGGCTGCCGCTGGGCACGAGCCGGTGGCTGTACCATGTGTGGTTACGTCGCCGAGTCCGTCGAGGGCGGATCGGTCTCTCACGACGCCCTCATGGATCAGATCGACGCCTGTCTCGACCACGAGCGCGAGAACGCCGGCGAGCCGTCCGGCCTGATCAAAATCTACACCTCCGGCTCCTTCCTCGACGAACGCGAAGTCGGTGCCGAGACCCGCGCCGCCATCGCGGAGACCTTCGCCGACCGTGATCGAATCGTCGTCGAGTCCCTCCCCGATTTCGTCGACCGCGAGAAACTCGCTGACTTCACCGAGCACGGCCTCGCGACCGACGTGGCGGTGGGGCTGGAGACGGCGACCGACCGCGTCCGCCACGACTGCGTAAACAAGTACTTCGACTTCGAGGACTTCGTCGCCGCGACGGCGGAGGCCGACGCTGCCGGCGCGGGCGTCAAGGCGTATCTCCTGATGAAGCCACCCTTCCTCACCGAGGCCGAAGCGGTCGAGGACATGGTCGACTCCGTGCGCCGGTGTGCGGAGTACTGTCACACCGTCTCGATGAACCCCTGCAACGTCCAGCGGTACACGATGGTCGACGAACTGTACTTCCAGGGCGGCTACCGGCCGCCGTGGCTCTGGTCGGTCGCCGACGTTCTCGAGCGCACGGCCGACGCGGAGGCCATCGTCGTCTCGGATCCCGTGGGCGGTGGGAGCGACCGTGGCCCGCACAACTGCGGCGACTGTGACGACCGGGTCGAACGGGCGATCAAGGACTTCAGCCTCCGGCAGGACCCGTCGGTGTTCGAACAGGTATCGTGTGACTGCGAGGCGACGTGGGAGACGGTCCTCACGGAGGAAACGGGGTACGCGATGCCGATGGCGCGATAGGCGGGCCGCCGTACCCGTTCGTGTGGGTCGAAGACAGCCCGACGAACTGCCGGGACGACCCGATGCCCCAAGACCTTTCGTCCGTGACTCGCAGTAGCGTGTATGTCACGAGTCGTATCGCTCCCGGTCGCGGATCGAGTCGCGCCGCCACAATCGGGTGAGTCCGGTGGGCGACGCTGACGACGCCGGCCTGCGTCGTCGGTCGCTCCTCGGTGCCCTCGCCGGGACGGGTACGGCGGCGCTGGCCGGCTGTCCCGCGGGCGGTGGCGACGCCACGCCGACGCCGGCGGGGACCGACGCCCCGCCCACGGAGACGCCCACTGACGAGGAGGCCCGCCGCCTCGCCGAACGGTTCGCCCCGACGCTCGCGTTCGACGCCGCCGAACAGTGGTTCCCGACCGATCCGCGCCCCTACACCCGCGAGGAGGGCGGTGAGACGGTCGTCGACGGGTTCGACGCCTTCGACGGCTACACCGCCGCGTACGCGGAATCGGGCGATCCGCCGGCGCCGACCGTCTTCTACAACGCCGTCGAGTACGCGAACTCGCCGCTCGTGGTCGTTCAGTTCTGGTACTACTCGGCGTTCGACCAGTTCGCCACCAACTTCCACTGGCACGACTGGGAGGTGTTACACGTCTTCGTCGACACCGACTCCGGTGAGCCGCAGCTGTTCGTCGCGAGCTCCCACTCCTCGCGCGTGCCGAACAACGAGTTCCTCGATCCCGATCCGGAGCGTGTGCCGCGTATCCTCTCCGAACTCGGCTCACACTCCAGCGCGCTGTCGCTGAACGACCGCCGGAACAGCTTCCAGCGACTGCCGCTCCAGGATCTCCCCGCCGACATCACGAACCGGGCGGTCGGCGTCCTCGAAACACTGGCGGAACTGCCCGCTGCCTACGGCCTGCCGCGCGACGAGGGGCTTCGCCTGCCCTACGTCGTCCCCGAACTCGACGGAGCACCGATCTACGAGCACGAGCGACTGCCGTCGGTCGACCGCGAGACGCTCGTCCCCGAGGCGTTGACTATCCGGTCGTTCGACGCGCTGTCGTCGCCGCCGTCGGACCTCCCGACACGGGAGACGGGCGTCGTCTTCGGCCACGACGGACGGGCCGACGCGGATGTCGACGTCACGTACGACCTCGTGCCGACGAGTGAACTCGAACACATCGCGGCCTTCACCGGTCCGCAACTGAGCTTCGAGTTCGCCGTCCCGAAGTTCGCCGAAAACGCCGTCGCGAGCCACATCTCGACGGCCGGAACGCCGTGGAAGCAGGATCGGTACGCCGATCCGGCCGCCGACATCACCGAACCCGCCCACCGGGCGGCGCTGGCCGACCGGTACGACGCCGTCTCGCCACCCGGGCCGATCAACGACGTGATCGCGACGGTCAGCGAGGTGGTTCAGTCACCCGACGCTCCGGACGGCGCGGGCGTGACGACGGCGGAGACGGCCGTCGAGGCCATCGCGCTCCTCCGGAGCGACCCCACCGCCGCGCCGACGTTTCGCGGTGTGTCGATGTTCCGTGGGGTCGAATCCGGGTCGCACCGCCTGACGATCAACGCTCCCGGACTCGCCCCGCACGACGAACCCGTCGAGGTCGGCGGCGGTACCGACGCCGACGTCACGGCGAGTGCGACGCCTCGACCGACCGCGACTGGAGCCGACGGCGTCACACGCACGGCCAGTCTCGCCGGAGTCGAGGGCGACGTTCCCCTCGTCCCCGCTGCGGACGCGACCAAACTCGAAGTGAACGCGGACGGGACCGACGCGGAGTTGACGGACCTCGTCGTCGACGACGACTTCGGCGGCCGCCTGTACGAGGCGACCCTCGACGGTCCCGATGCCGTCTACGTCCACCGCGCCGGCGCGTACACGACGGAGGTCAGGGACACCGACGGCGCCGTCGGTGCTTTCCGAGTCAACCCGGCCGAGGCCGCGTCGGTGCGGATCGATCGGCCGCGAACCGGTAAGGCCTCGCTCGCGTCGTTCGTGGCGTCGATTACGAGTGAGACGGCGGACCGCCTCGCGGCGCTGGGAAGCGGTGACGACGGTGGCAACGACTCGGCCGAGGGGACCACCCTCGACCTCGGTGCTGCGGGCAAGACGAACACACTCGGCGGCCTGCTCCGCGCGATGGAGGCCGTCAGCGGCGCCGCAGAGCGGGCAGCTGGCCGGGCCGACCAGGGTGATCGACAGGGTACCGATCGGGCGCTTCGCGCCCTCGCCTCGAACCTCCAACGCGTCGTCGAGCGGTTCGACGGCCTCCGCGACACGCTCCCGGAGCCCGAGGCCGCCGCGGCCGACCGCCGGTTCCGGCAGGCCCAGCGCCGAACCAATCAGGCGATCGCGTCGGAGAAGCTCTGAGCGGGGCGTCGATCTTCGGTCCGGTTCCGATAGCGCCCGGCAGGGTGTCTCTGCGGTTCGCTACGGTGTCGTTACGGCCTTGGTAACCGTCGCGGCCGGCGGTGTCAGGCCTCGGCCAGTGCCGCCTCGAACCCGCGGAGCACGCCCGCACCGTCGGTTCCGTCGAGATCCGGCAGCGTCGCCCGCTCGGGGTGGGGCATCATCACCGCGACGGTGTCGCGGTCCCCGAGGACGCCGGCCACGTTCCCGCGCGATCCGTTGGGGTTCGCCGCCTCCGTCACTGCACCGTCGGCGTCGCAGTAGCGCAGCAGAATCCGGTCCTCGTCGACGAGGCGGTCGTACGTCTCGTCGCTCGCCTCGAATCGCCCCTCGCCGTGAGCGATGGGGAGGGAGAGCACGTCGCCCTCGTCGTACGCTCGCGTCCACGGCGTGTCGGCGTTTTCCACGCGGACGTGGACGCGTTCGCACTGGAAGCGCGCGCTCTGGTTGATGGTGAACGCGCCGGGGGTAAGGCCGGCCTCACAGCCGATCTGCGCGCCGTTGCAGACGCCGAGGACGGGGGTCCCCTCGTTCGCCGCCTCGCGAACCGACTCGATGATCGGCGTGCGCGCCGCCATCACGCCAGCCCGGAGGTAGTCGCCGTAGGAGAACCCACCGGGGAGCATCACGCCCGTCGCGTCGGCGGGGAGGCCGTCCTCGTACCAGACGCGCTCCGCGTCGATACCGAGGTGGTCGAGTGCGCGCACCGAGTCGCGGTCGCAGTTGCTCCCGCCGAACTGGATCACCGCGACCGTCATCGCTCCGTGACCTCGACCTCGTAGTCGTGGATGGTCGGATTCGCGAGCAATCGCTCGGCCATCTGGTCGGCGCGGTCGGCCGCCTCCTCGGCCGACGCCGCGTCGAGATCGATCTCGAACCGGTCGGCCGACCGGAGATCGTCGAGTTCGAACCCGAGGCGTTCGAGCGCGCGCTGGGTCGTCTCCGCCTCGGGATCGAGGACGCCCCGCTTGAGCCGCACCGTGACCGTCGCGGTGTATGCCGTCATCGCTCGACCGTCGGTGGCCGGGCGCAAAAGCCGTTTTGGAGTCGTCGCCGGAGTGCTACAGATTGCGAACGGCGTCGACGGCCGCGTCGATACCCGGCGCGTCGAACCACGCCTCACCCGTGTAGGCGTTCGCTCCGGCGGCGTACATGTCCGCCACGGCCTCGATCACGTCCTCCGGGAGCGGCTTCGGGTCGACCGCACAGAGCGGTCGCCAGTCGGCCACGCCCCGCCGGTCCGCCTCGGCTTTCGCCTCGCTCACCGCCTCGACCCACTCGGGGTGGGTGCGCTTGTAGTACTGGCGCACCACCTCCTTCGACACCTCTTGCCCTTGGTAGCCGAAGCGGTTCTCGTCGAACGTCCCGACCACGTCGGCCACGCTGATCTCGCCGTCGACGTAGCAACATTCGATCTTGCCGTCCTCGTGGACGAACCCCGTCTCCGCGGCACGCTCGGTGACGACGCGGTTCACCTCGCGTGCCAGCTCGTCGAGCGCGTCGATGTCGGGGGCGCCGGCGATTCGGTCCGCCTCCGCGCGACTCAAATACCGGTCCTGCTCCTCGTATTTCGTCGAGAACTCCACGACCGGCTCCGGCAGGTCGACGGGCTCGTCGGGCCACGCATCCACGTCGAGGCCGTAGTCACTCGGCGCCCCCCGCTTGCGGAGGCTCGACCCGACCGGCACCGTGTTGCGGAAGACGACTTCGAGCGGAATCAGGTAGTTCGATCCGACCGCCTCGTGGTAGGCGTCGTAGTCGTACGCCCCGTCGACGAAGGGCAGGTCGGGCACCTGCACGAGTTCGATGGCGAGTTCGCGCGGCGCCGCTTCGGCCTCGTCGAGGGGCACCGCGTCCGGCCCCACGCCGCGGTAGTGGGTGGCCACCCCCTCGCGTTCGAGCCGCTCGAAGTTGAACGCACCCATCGTACAGAGGCTCCGGCCCTTCTCGGGGATCCGGTCGGGCATTCCGCCCCAGTCGAACACGGAGTAGTCGTCGGTGAAGTCGAAACGCCCGCGCCCCGTCGCCGTCGCCGTGGGTTCGCGCTCGACGCGGAACTCCTTGACACTGGTCATGGTGAGCAACGCGGCGGCCGCCGGCAAAAGCGATTCGACCCCGGCCGCGCCATCGGGCAAACCGGCCACGGTAACTCCTATCACCCCAGCACCCCTCGAAGCCACCGTGACCGACGCCTCGCGCGGATCGTCGGCCGACGGCGACGGCAGTGGTGACGAGCCGACTGTCGTCACTGTCGACTTGGACCCCACCACGGCTGTCGACCTCCGCCGGCTCCGTGACCTGAGCCACCTGCTCGACGACTCGATCCGAGTCCCCGGCACGACGTTCCGAATCGGCCTCGAGCCGGTGATCGGTCTCCTGCCCGTCGTCGGCGACGCCGTCGGACTGGCCATCTCGGCGTACGTCTTCGCCGTCGCCGCCCGTTCGGGCGTCCCGCGGGCCACGCTGGGACGGGTCGCGTTCATCCTCTGGATCGACGCCATCGGCGGTGCCGTCCCGCTCGTCGGCGACCTCTTCGACGCCTACTGGAAGGCGAACCTGCGGGTAGCCGACCTGCTCGACGCCCGTCTCGACGATCCGGCGAGCGCCGCCGCCGACTGGCGGTATCTCCGGCGGCTGGTCGCCGTCGCCGTCGTCTGCACCCTCGTCGTGGTCGCCCTCCTCGCTGCCCTCGTGCGGTGGCTCCTCGGATACCTCGGCGCGGTGTAGATGGCAAGACAGTTACGCGCCGCGACCTCTCGTCCACTATGAGCCTCCTCGACGACGCACGCCGACTCGCGGCGACCGGGCCGGTGTGTGACGCGTGCCTGGGGCGCGTCTTCGCCGACCGGAGTTTCGGGCTGACCAACGCCGAGCGCGGTCGCTCGCTCCGCGTCGCCGCTGCTCTCGACGACGACGAGCCGTTCGACCCCGTCGACACCGCGGACTGCTGGGTCTGTGAGGGCCGGTGTACCGAGTTCGACGACTGGGCCGAACGCGCCGCCGAGTCGGTCGACTCCGTCGAGTTCGACACTTACCAGGTCGGCACCCGGACGCCCCCGCTGATCGAGGAGAACGAACGCTTGCTCCGCGAGGAGATCGACGCCGACGCCGACGCCGGTGAGCCGTTCAAGATGGAGTTCAACCGCGAGGTCGGCAAGCGAATCGGCCGCCTGACCGACACGGATGTCGACTTCGAGCGCCCGGACGTGCAGTTCGTCCTCGACCTGGACGACGACCGCGTCGAGACGGAGATCAACTCCGCGTTCGTCTACGGCCGCTACCGCAAACTCGAACGTGACATCCCCCAGACGGAGTGGCCCTGCCGAGAGTGTGACGGAAGCGGACGACAGGGGAGCCAGCCCTGCGACCACTGCGGCGGGTCGGGCTATCTCTACGACCGGAGCGTCGAGGGACTGACCGCCCCCGTCGTCGAGGACGTGATGGACGGCGTCGACGCCGTCTTCCACGGCGCCGGCCGCGAGGACGTCGACGCCCGGATGCTCGGCACCGGCCGCCCGTTCGTCGTCGAGGTGAAAGAGCCTCGGCGCCGCGATATCGACACCGACCGCCTGCAGGAGGACATCAACGCCTTCGCCGACTGCGCCGTCGAAGTCGAGGGGCTCCGCCGCGCCACCTACGAGATGGTCGAGCGTGTCAAGCGACTCGACGCGAGCAAGACCTACCGCGCCGCCGTCACGTTCGACGACCCGGTCGACGCCGACGTGTTCGCGGCCGCCCTCGACGAACTCGACGGGGCGACGGTCGAGCAGTACACGCCCCAGCGGGTCGACCATCGGCGGGCGAACCTGACCCGGACGCGTGAGGTGTACGCCACGTCGGGCGAACTCGACGACGCCACCCACGCCACCGTCGAGATTCACGGCGCGGGCGGCCTCTACGTGAAAGAGCTCGTCTCCGGCGACGACGGTCGGACGGAGCCGAGCCTCGCCGGCCTGCTCGGTGTCGGTGCACGCGTTACCGCCCTCGACGTGCTGGCCGTCGAGGGCGAAGACGAGCCGTTCGAGGACGACGCGTACTTCGTCTGACGCCCGTCAACTGGAGTCCGCCCGGGCGCGGAGTACATACGGCTCGGGTGTGTATACGCGTCCATGCCCGACGATCACGCGCTCGCGACGCTCGCGGGCGGTTGTTTCTGGTGTCTGGAAGCGCCGTTCGAGGAGCTCGCGGGCGTCCACGCAGTGACCTCCGGCTACGCCGGCGGCGACGTGCCCGACCCCACCTACGAGGCAGTGTGTTCGGGATCGACTGGCCACGCCGAAGTCGTCCAGATCGAGTACGACCCCGACCGCATCGCCTACGCCGACCTGCTCGAAATCTTTTTCGCGCTTCACAACCCGACGACGAAGGACCGACAGGGTCCGGACGTGGGGTCACAGTATCGCTCGGCCATCTTCACCCATGGCGACGCGCAACGCGAGACGGCCGAGGCCGTCATCGATCGTCTCGCCGACGCGTACGACGATCCGATCGTGACCGAAGTCGAGCCGCTGGAGACGTTCTATCCCGCCGAGGACTACCACCAGGACTACTACGCCAACAACCCCGAGCGGGCGTACTGTCAGATGCAGATCCGGCCGAAGATGCGGAAGGTGCGCGAGCGGTTCGCGGAGCGGGTGGCCGACGACTGATACGGACCGTCGTACGTCTATCGGTGGTTCGCCAAGATGGGTCGGCGAACCACCGGGACACACTCATACCGATCCGCACGATCGCGTCTCCGCCCTCGTGGTGACGACGCCACGACGTACCCTCCACTCCTGCGGCGAACGTTTTTCACGGTAGCCGACGACTGGAACACGGAGTGGCATGATAATGAGTACCGAACGAGTGACGCACGCAATGATTGGGGTCCGATGACCGATGGAGTTCGACGGAACGTTCACCATCGAGGACGTATCGGCCGAGGAGGTCTGGCTCTCCCTCTCCGATCCGCACATGATAAAGCAATCACTGCCCGGCTGTCAGTTCCTGACCCGGGTCGAGGATCCGGATGGGGTTGATTTCGAGGCGCTGCGCGAGGCGGACGCGGACGATGATCCGCCACTCTTGCCCGACGCGGACCCCGACGTGGTGAAAGCGCGGGGCTTCGAAACGGGGCAGCACTACGCGGCGCTGGTGGAGATTAGCGTCGGCTCGGTCAGCCCGAGCTTCCGGACGACCGTTACTATCGACGAGTGGGACTTTCCCGCGGGCAGTGCCTCGGGCGAGGGCGAAGCTAGCGGCAGTTCCTTCGAGATGAACTCCCGGATGTCTATCACGGAACACGACGACGGGGTCGACATCGAGTGGGGCGCAGAGGCGGACGTCTTCGGTCGAATCGCCAAGATGGGTCAACGGGTCATCAATCCAGTCGCGAACCGCGTCGTCAACCGCTTTTTCGGCAACATGGAGGAACAGCTCACGGCGGTTGCGGACGAGGACTCCGACGGACTCCGTGACCGTATCCGGGGGATGTTCTGACCGACTCCATCCCTCGACAACTCCGTTCGGCTGCCGAATCGTGGTGATCCATACCATGAATTTATCCCGACTGCACGCCTGCACTCTCCTGTGAGCGAGAACCCCTTCGCCGACACGACAGAGCCGGAGCTCCGGGCGGCGTTCGACACGACGGACTACGTCGCTGGGGACGACATCGTAACCACGGTACTTCTGGCACTTCGACTCGGCCGACCGCTCCTGATCGAGGGCGAGCCCGGTGCGGGCAAGACGGAACTGGCGAAGGCACTGGCCGACGGCTTCGACACCGAACTCGTTCGTCTCCAGTGTTACGAGGGGCTGACCGCCGAGAACGCACTCTACGAGTGGAACTACACGAAGCAGTTGCTCGCCGTCCAGGCCGACGACCACGGTGTTTCGGGTGACGACTCCGTGTTTACCGAGGAGTACCTCCTCGAGCGGCCACTGGTGCGAGCGTTGTCGGGCGATCACGACCGACCGCCGGTGTTGCTCATCGACGAAATCGACCGAGCCGACGAGGAGTTCGAGGCGCTCTTGCTCGAGGTGCTGTCGGACTTTCAGGTGTCGATACCCGAACTCGGAACCGTCAGCACCGACCGACCCCCGGTCGTGGTCATCACGTCCAACCGAACCCGTGGACTGAGTGACGCCCTGAAACGTCGGTGTCTGTATCTGCACGTCGAGCCGCCGTCGTTCGAGAAGGAACGAACCATCGTCGAGCGGAAAGTACCCGAACTGGACGGGGCTGTCGCCGCGGAACTCTGCGGGGTGACCCAACGGCTCCGCGAGGAGCCCTTCCGGAAGCATCCGGGCGTCGCGGAGACGCTCGACTGGGCGCGTGCGGTGGCCGAACTCCGGGCCGCGGACGACGACGACTCGCTGACGCCGGCGGAAATCGAACACACACTCGGCTGCCTGCTCAAGGAAGTCGAGGATATCGAACGGGTCGACGACACACTGCTGGAGGCGCTCGTCGACTCCGCTCGCTCGGCCCGTGTCGAGGCGGGGACGGGGTGAGACGAATGCCTGACCGAGACGGTACCCGTGTCCCGGATGTCGCCGGCGTTCGCGACGACGTGCGCTCGGAGCTGATCACCTTCGTCAGATCGCTTCGACACGCCGGTGTGGACGTCCCGGCGAACGCGGCGATCGTCGCGACTCGGGCACTCGTGGAAGTGGGATTCGGCGACGAGACGCGTGCACGGGCGGCGCTCAGAGCGGCGCTCGTGGGGCGGCCGGAGGATATCGACCGATTCGACCCGGCGTTTGCGGAGTTCTGGAATCGGCTGACTGCGCACCTGTCGCTCGCCGGGACCGCCGAGTCGGAACACGGAGCGGACGACGGCGACCCGCCGAGTGGCCACCTCGCGTCCGTCGGCGACCAAGAGCTTCCCGAACTGGACGGCGACGGCCCGGAGCGGGACGACGCCACGCTCGACTCGACACACGACCGGACGGGGAGTCTCGGCATCGCCGGCGACGACGAGACCACCGAGGACGAAACGGTGGTGACGGCGACGTACAGTCCCTCCGGACGGCCGAAACGGGTGTCCGTCACTCTCTCGCCAGCCGCCGGAGACGAGGAGTTGTTGCGCGCAGTCGACCGGCTCTCGCGGGCCGTCGCGACCGAACGAGGGCGACGGTGGCGACCCACCGCCGCCGGAGAGCGAGCGGACGTGAGGCGCTCGCTGCGACGGAGCATCTCGACCGGCGGTGCCATCCTCTCCGTGCCCAAACAGCGTCGGACGCGAACAGCGAGCAGAGTGCTCGTCCTCGCGGACGTGAGCCGGTCCGTGCTCGATGTCGTCGACCGGTCCTTCCTCTTGCGGTGGCTCCGGGCACTCCGGGCACGGGCACGCAACTGTCGCGTGTTCCTCTTCGACACCGACATCAGGGAGGTGACGGCCGCGCTCGATTCGGGGTCGACGCGCGCCGCCGTCGACGCGCTCCGGGACGCCGAGACGGCGTGGGGCGGCGGCACCCGGATCGGTCACGCCGTCACGACGATTCGGGACGAGTACACCGACGCCGTCGACAGGCGGACGACAGTTCTTCTCATGAGCGACGGCCTAGAGATGGGGGACGTGTCGGAACTCGAATCCGGAATGGCCTGGCTCTCGCGTCAGGCCGCGACGGTGCTGTGGCTGAATCCGCTCGCCGCCGCCCCGGACTACGAACCGTCCGCCGCCGGCATCGCCGCCGCGCTGCCATCCGTCGACGGCCTGTTCGCATTCACCGGGCCGGACGACATCACGGAGATGGCCCGTCAGCTCACCCGATACGGCCGTGGAGGCGCAATCGGCTACGAACACGACCCCCGACGCGGGAGTCGAACACAACCATGATACAACACACACCGAGGGGGCGACCCGCATGACTGCAGGCGACTGGAGCGTACCGGAGACGGAAGTACTGGACGCCGTCGGCGACGCCATCGACGACCAGCACGCGGTGTTGGCAACGGTCGTCGACGTCGTCGGCAACGCCTACCGGCGCCCGGGGGCGAAGATGGTCGTCGCCGACGAGGGTGACGGCATCGGCTCCATCACCGCCGGCTGCCTCGAAGACGAGGTGCTCGCGATCGCCGAGGATGTCGTCGCGGAGGGACGCCCACGCGTCGAACGGTTCGACCTCACCGGCGACGACGACGTGTGGGGACTCGGCGTCGGCTGTAACGGCGTCATCGACATCTTGCTCGAACCGCTCGACGACAGCTACCGCCCCGTCGTCGACGCCTACGAGCGTGGCGAGGACATCGTCGTCCTGACCGTGACCGAATCCGACGCCTCGGACGCTCGGCGCGGCGACCGGGCGTACGCCACGCGGACGGACGGCACGCTGTCGTTCGACGCGTCGGGCTGGCCGGACTGGCTGCTCGACGCGCTCGACGACCCGGCCACGAAACTGCTCGCGGCCGAAACGTCGGACACCCTCACGTTCGAGCACGACGGCGACCGAGTCGAGGTGTTCGTCGACGCCGTGACGGCGCCGCCGGAGCTGGTGATTTTCGGTTCCGGTCACGATGTCGCCCCCGTCGCGGACCTCGGCTCGCGTGTCGACTTCCGCGTGACGGTGGCGAGTTTCCGTGGTGCAGCCGCCACCAGCGACCGCTTCCCGGACGCCGACAGGGTCGTCTCGACCTCACCGGCCACCATCCGGGAGACGATCGACTTCGACGAGAACACGTACGCGGTCGTGATGACACACAACTTCGTCGACGACCACATCGCTCTCGAGGAGCTACTCGACACTCCCGTCCCGTATATCGGCCTACTCGGCCCTCGCGAGCGATTCGAGGAGATCCGCGACGAACTCAGGGACGGCGGAGTGGAACTGAGCGAGGCGGACCTGGAGCGTATATTCACGCCCGCAGGACTCGATCTTGGTGGCGGGACGCCGTTTCACATCGCCCAGTCGGTCGTCGCCGAGGTCACGGCGATCCGATTCGGTCGCGAGCCGGCTCATCTCACGGAGCGCGAAGGGCACATCCACGAACGCCCGTCGCTGGAGTGAGGGCGCCGTCGACTGCGCGTGGCGCCCTGCCGGCGACACGTTCGCAGGGCTCGGTCGATCCCGTGCCTACGGGGCGGTTCCACTGCGGTCGGCGACTCCGGTGACGGCCTGTTTCGTGTACACTTCGAGGAGCGTCGAGCGATACTCCGCCGACGCCTGATTGTCGTCCATCAGTTCGAACGTCTCGATTTCGTCGGTCGCGTGGCTCGCCGCGGCCGAGATATCGTCCTCGTCGAGGGCCGTCCCCACGAGTTCCTCCTCGACGACGGGGAGTCGCATAGCGTGGTCGACCGCGCCGGTCGCGGCGATCCGCGCGGATTCGACGACGCCGTCCTCGAACCCCACGACTGCGGCCACCCCGACCATCGCGTAGCCCGAGGACGGGCTGGGCTTTTTGACGTACGTGCCAACCTCGTGTGTCGGCACCTCGACGGCCGTGAGGAGTTCGCCCTCGTCGAGGGCGGTTCCGTACAGGCCGGTGAAGAAGTCGTCTGCGGCGATGGTTCGGTGGCCGTCCCGGCCCTCCGCGTGCAGGGTCACGTCCGCGGCGAGTGCCGCCGCCGGCAGGTCGGACGCCGGATCGGCGTGGGCGAGATTGCCGCCCACGGTGCCGCGATTGCGCACCTGCACGTCACCGATGGCCTCGGCGGCCTGGGTGACGGCCGGAATCGCGTCGTGGAGCGTGTCGTCGTTGGCGACCGTGTTGTAGCTGGTGAGTGCCCCGATTTCCACGACTTCGTCGCCTCGGTCCACGCCGTGCAGGTCGTCGATTCCCCCGATGTCGATCACGACATCCGGGCTCGCCAGACCGGATTTCATGGTCGGCAGGAGGCTGTGCCCGCCCGCCAGTATCTCGACCTGTCCTTCCTGTTCCGCGAGGAGGGTGATCGCCTCGTCGACGCTCTCTGCACGTTCGTACTCGAACTCGGACGGGAACATCAGTCCGCACCTCCGGGCTCCGCCGTCGCATCCTGGATCGCCTGCCACACCGTTTCGTCGGTCAGCGGCATGTCGATGTGGTCGATCCCGAACGGTTGGAGCGCGTCGGTGACCGCGTTCACGACGGCCGGCGGGGCCGCAATCGTCCCCGCCTCGCCGATCCCCTTCGCGCCGAGGGGATTGTGCGGACTCGGCGTCACCGTGTGATCGGTCTCGTACTCCGGTACCTGAATCGCCTTGGGGAGCGTGTAGTCCTGCATGGAGCCGGTGAGGAGCGTGCCGTTCTCGTCGTACTCGACACCCTCGAAGAGCCCCTGTCCGAGGCCCTGTGCGATGGCGCCGTGTACCTGCCCCTCGACGATTTTGGGGTTGATCTGGTTGCCACAGTCGTCGACCGCGACGTATCGCTCGATGTCGATCTCGCCGGTGTCCGGATCGACTTCGACGACGACGATGTGGGTGCCGAAGGGGAACACCAGATTCTCGGGGTCGTAGAAGTTCGTGGCCTCCAGCCCGGGCGACGTGCCGTCGGGGAGGTCGTGTGCCAGATACGCCTCGCGGGCGACCTCCTGAATGGTCATCGACCGCTCCGGTGCGCCGGTGACTTGGAACTCGCCGTCCTCGAACTCCAGGTCTTCTTCGCTCACCTCCAGGTGATGTGCCGCAATCGTCCCCGCCTTCTCGACGACCTCTTGGGACGCCTCGACGATTGCACTGCCGCCGACGGAGACGCTCCGGGAGCCGTAGGTGCCCATCCCCATGGGAACTTCGTCGGTGTCGCCTTCGATTACCTCGATGTCGTCGTAGTCGACGCCGAGTTCGTCGGCGACGATCTGGGCGTAGGTCGTCTCGTGACCCTGACCGTGCCCGGACGTGCCACAGTAGACCGTCACCGACCCGGACGGGTGGAATCTGACGACGCCGTTTTCGTAGAGCCCCAACTGGCCGCCGATCTGACCGATGATCTCCGAGGGGCCATAGCCACAGGACTCGTTGTAACACGAGATCCCGATACCGAGATAGCGCCCCTCCTCGCGGAGGTCGGCCTGCTTCTCGCGCAGCGCATCGAGATCGGCCATCTCGATGGCCCGATCCAGCGTCTTGTCGTAATCGCCGGAGTCGTAGAGGAGGCCGGTCGCCGTCTCGTGCGGGAAGTCGTCGCGGGGGACGAAGTTCTTCCGTCGGAACTCCACCGGATCCATCTCCAACTCCCTGGCGGCGAGCGTCGCCAGTCGTTCGATCACGTACGACGCTTCGGGTCGACCGGCGCCACGGTACGGTTCGGTCGGCGTCGCGTTCGTGAACACCTCTTTCACCTCACAGTAGACGTTCTCGACGTCGTACTGGCCGGGGAGCATCAGCGCGTAGCCGTGAGCCGGCATCAGCGGTCCCCACGTGGAGAGGTATCCTCCGAGGTCGCCGTACGTCTCGACCCGGAGTGCCTGGATCGAGCCGTCCTCGTCGACGGCTATCTCGGCAGTGGTCTCTTGGCCACGCCCGTGGCCGGTCGACGCGTACGCTTCGGTTCGCGTCGCCTGCCACTTCACGGGGCGCTCCAACTGTAGCGAACACCAGGCGGTGAGCGCCTCGTCCGGGTGTGCCGAGTCCTTACTTCCGAAGCCCCCACCGACCTCCGGCGCGATGACGCGCATCTTCTGCTCCGGGAAGTCGAGCATGTCGGCCATGAACCGACGGTGGAGGTGGGGACACTGCGTCCCCATGTGAACTACGAGTTCGTCGGCGCTGGGGCGGTAGTTCGCCAGCGTAACCCGGGGTTCCATCGCCGTCGGGAGGAGGCGCTGGTTGACCAGATCCACCGACACCGTCCGATCGGCGTTCTCGAACGCCTCGTCGGTCGCCTCCTTGTCTCCCACGTCCCACTCGGCGGCGACGTTTTCCGGCGCCTCTTCGTGAATCGTCGGCGCGTCCTCGTCGGTCGCCTCCCGCGCCCCGGTCACCGCCTCTAGACGGTCGTACGTTACGTCGATCGCGTCGACGGCGTCGCTCGCTCGATAGCGGTCGTCGGCGACGGCGACGGCGACCGGTTGCCCCTGATACCGGACCTTGTCTCGGGCCAGCATCGGGTAGGGTGGCCGTTTCAGGTCGGGCAGCAGCCAGATCGGTTCGATCTGTCCCGGCACATCGCTCGCCGCAACGTCGTCGGCGGTGTAGACGGCGAGCACCCCGTCGAGCTCCTCCGCTGCACTCGTGTCGATGGATTCGATCCGTGCGTGGCCGTACTGGCTCCGGAGCACCGCCATGTGGACGGTGCCGCGTGGCTCCATATCGTCGGTGAACGTCGCTTCGCCCGTGAGCAGTTCCGGGTCTTCACGGCGCTCGACCGGCGATCCCTGGAGCTTCTCGGCTTCCCCCGCTTCGATCGAGTCGGGCATCTCAGTCCCCCCCCGAGACGCCACTCATGTCGTCGGCAGCCGATTTGACGGCACTGAGGATGTTCTGATAGCCCGTACACCGACAGATGTTCCCCTCGAGGGCTTCCCGAATCTCCGCGTCGTCCGGATCGGGATTGTCCTCGAGGAAGTCGAGGGCGGTCATCATCATGCCCGGCGTGCAGTAGCCACACTGTAAGCCGTGCTCCTTCTGGAAGCTCTTCTGGAGGGGGTGGAACTCGCCGTCGTCCGACAGCCCTTCGACCGTCTCGACCTCCGCCCCGTCCGCCTGCACCGCCAGTACCGTGCAGGACTTGACGGCGTCGCCGTCGAGGCGCACCGTACAGGCCCCGCACATCGTCGTCTCACACCCGACGTTCGTTCCCGTATAGCCCAGTTCGTCCCGGAGGGCGTGTGCGAGGAGGGTCCGTGGTTCGACGCTCAGTTCGTGCTCGGTTCCGTTGACGTTCAGTTCGATGTCGTGTTGTGTCATAGTCCGTGTACTGTGCCCGTGCTGGAACGGCGAACACCTAGAATCCCCGAATAGTGATGTATGTTATCTCTGCCCATACCATTTACATGGCGGCTAGCTGATTACTTATAGCTTTGCGTGACGAGTGAACTGTCATACTGCATCTTACCGAAGGACAGCTATCTTCGCCCCGTGACATATCAATTCTATACCATACATTTATAACAGCCAATCGTGAACGTTTCGGCTGGTGGAGACCGTGACAGCACACACTCACAACGTCGAGACGCCGCGGCTTCGGGGGACAGACCACGCTCGATATCTGCCGGGGAGGGGGACGCATGGTTAACGCTACGGCGTTCGGGATGTCCGGACTCGTACTCCCGCTGTTCGTCTGGTTCATCGCCATCTACGAGGATTACGAGTTGAACGAGTCGGAACTCAAGGGGATCGCAGCCGTCGAATTCACCGGCTTCCTGACGCTGTTCATCATGGGACTCTGGCATACGATCGATAACACCTTCGGCGGCGCCGTCAGCCTCCTCTTCACGGCGATTCCGCTCCTGTACGGCCTGCTCTGGCTGATCGCCGCGATCATTCACTGGTACGGTGCGGACATGAAGCCACTCGGCGTCGTCGCCCTCGTCCAGATTCCGGTGCAACTCCTCCTGATTGGGGGGCTTTTCGCCGTCGGTGCCCCCATCTCGTGGGGTGTCGTCATCGATCTGCTCATCTACGCGCCGTTCACCCTCGGTGGGTTCTACCTCTTCACTCACGGGTATATGATGCCCGCCGCGAAGCGATACACCGGCTGGATCTCACTGCTCGCAACCATCGCGACCATCCACGTGATGTTCGTCGGTTCGGGCATCATCGGGCCGATCCTCCCCGGGATTTAATCCCTCGGGGAGCATCCTCCCGACTACTAGTCGGCTATGGTTCACCAGATCGACATCAACTGCGACATGGGCGAGAGCTTCGGCAAGTACACCAAAGGGCGGGACGCCGAAGTGATGCCCTACATCACGACGGCGAACATCGCCGGCGGGTATCACGCGGGTGACCCACACGTCATGCGGCGAACGGTCGCCCTCGCCGACGACCACGATGTCGATGTCGGCGTCCATCCGGGCCTCCCCGACAAACTCGGCTTCGGGCGTCGAACGATGGATGCCTCACCCGAGGAGGTGCGAGACTACGTTGTCTACCAACTCGGCGCGCTGCGAGCGTTCGCCGACCAACTCGGCGTCCCGTTCCAGCATGTCAAACCGCACGGCGCGATGTACACGATGCTCTCCGAGAGCGAGGAGCATGCCCGAGCGGTGATCGAGGGCATCCTGGAGGTCGACGAGGATCTGATCTACCTCGCGACGGATATGAACATCTACGAGGTCGCTCAGGAGTACCCCATTCGAGCCGCGTTCGAGGGCTACGTCGACCTCGATTACCGGCCGGATCGGAGCGTCGTGATCCCGAAAGAGAAGACGGCTCGCGATCCGGAACTCGTCGCCGACCGATTTATCAGCATCGCAACCGAGGGCGTCGTCGAGACGCCGTCCGGCGAGCAGCTCGATATCCCGGCCGAGAGTATCTGCGTACACGGCGACACCCCGAACGTCGTCGAGATTCTGGAGGAGATCCACGACCGCCTTGACGACACCGACGTCGAACTGACGAGCGTTGCCGACATCGTCTGAGACGCACTGTCGTCGAGGCGGTCGCCGCCCCCGTGGTCGACGACCGCCGGGACACGTCACCACAGTCCGTCCGAGCGGGACGCCCGCCCACACGACGCTGCCGTGCTCTGCCCTTTATGACCGAACGGTGCTAACGCCCGTGTATGACACGCGAGATGGTGTGTCGAACGGCGGCGGCCGACCTCCTCCTCGAGCTGCGGGAGACAGCGCTGACCGAGCAGCCGACCGAAACGGTCGCACTCGCCGACGTCGCGGGACGAACCCTCGCCGCGAAGCTCGTCGCCGAGCGGAATCAGCCGCCCGTGTCCCGGTCGACCATGGACGGCTACGCGTTCGACGCCACCGACGACTATCCACTGGTGCTCCGCGACGAGGAAGTCTTCCCCGAGGACGAACCGCCAACGCTCGCGTCGGGCGAGGCCGTCCGCATCTTCACCGGCGCACCGCTCCCGCCGGAGGCCAACGCCGTCCTCAAACAGGAGCAGGCGGTCGTCGAGGACGGACGCCTTCGCGGCGATCCCATCGCCCCCGGCACCTACACGTACGAGCGCGGGAGCAACGTCAGCGCAGGCGAGCGACTCTTCGAGGCGGGTGAACGCCTCGCCCCGAAGGACACGCTCCTGCTCGGTGACCTCGGCTACGACGCGGTCGAGGTGCACGAGCGGTTCGACACCGCCCTGTTGGCGACCGGCACCGAGATTCACGAGGGGCGCCAGCGCGACCTCGACTCGCCGATGCTGGCGAGTCTCCTCCAGTCGTGGGGTCACGAGCCGACCCACGAAGGAACCGTCCCCGACGGGTACCGCCGCGTGCGTGACCGCATCGCCGATCTGGCTGACGACTACGACGTGGTCGTCACCACCGGCGGCACGAGCGTCGGCGACAAGGATCACGTCGTGCGGGCACTCGAGGAACTCGGCGAGGTGCTTTTCCATCGCGTCCGGATTCGTCCGGGGAAGCCCCTCGCCGTCGCCCGCCTGCCCGACCACGGCGCCGTCGCCGTCGCCGTCCCCGGAAAACCGGTTGGCGCACACGCCGTCACGACGCTGGTCGCCCGTCCCTTCTTCGCCGGCGAGACGGCGCTCCCGACGGTGTCCGCCACCCTGACGACCGACGTGGGAATCGGCGTCTCGGGCTTCGAGTACGCCGTTCCCGTCCTGTTGGAGGGTGGCGAAGCGACGCCGCTCGGCCACGCCGAGTCGCCGTTGTCGGTCTATGACGAGACGTTCGACCCGAGCGTCCTGTCGTCGAGCACCCGCGCCTCGCGGGCCGACGGCTTCTTTCTCACCGAGAGCGACCGAACCGCGGGCGAGAGCGTCGCCGTCGTCCCCTACGCAGTGGTCGAATGACTCCCGACCTTCCAGTCGTCGACCCGCCCGACGCCGGCGTCGATCCGACTCGCGAGAAGCCGGTGGCGGGCGTACTGCTCGCAGCGGGGACGAGTTCGCGGTTCGGCGAGCGAAACAAACTGCTGGCGACACTGAACGGGGAACCACTGGTTCGCCACGCCGCCCGCACCCTCGCCGAGGCAGCGGTCGATCCACTGGTGGTCGTGGTCGGTGCGGGCGGCGACCGGGTCGCGGCCGCACTCGATGGCCTGGGCTTCTCGGTGGTCGATAACCCGAACTACGCCGAGGGACAGGCCACGAGCGTCCGGGCCGGGGTTCGGACCGTACGGGACGTAAGCGACGTGGCCGGCGCGGTGTTCGCGCTCGGGGATATGCCCCTCGTCGCGTCCACGAGTGTCGACGCCCTCGTGGCCGCCTATCGGGCGGGCGAGGCGACGGCTCTGGCGGCCGCCTACGACGGCGAGCGGGGGAACCCCGTGCTGTTCGACTCCCGACACTTCGGCGTGCTGGCCGACGTCGACGGCGACGTGGGGGGGCGGGATATTCTGCTATCGAGCGGTGAGTCGGTGCTGGTCGAGACGGGAGATCCGGGTGTCAGACTGGACGTCGACACGCCGACGGACCTCGACAGGGTGCGGGAACGGGGGGCCCGCTTCTGATAGGGAGTCTCGTAACTGGTGACAGATTCTCGCCGGACGGTTCGGCGGAAATCTATGACAACTTCCGATAATTCCTCTGAGTGAGCCCTGCCGGATGCGCGGGTCGGTCGGCGGGGCGGACGCGGAGCGAGACGCAGTTGCGGGACGCGGCGACAGGCGTCGTCCCACCCGCCATCGCGGAGTCGTTCGAGCGCGCGGACAGGGACTGCACCCCCCACAGCGCAGTATTCGTCGTTCACTCCTGCTACTTCGTACCGTGATACTATAGTAGCGTTTGGAACTGTCTGCACACCTGATCGCCAGACAGCGTGCGATCAGGTGTGCAACGACTTACAAAGGCCACTATAGTTGTCACAACAGTTGTGTTCTTGGCCCCGTTGCGACCGGAGGGGACCTTGTCATGTGTCACCACCACAACTCAATCGACCTCATCGCGGAGCGGTACGCCGACACCGAGGGTGCGGACGACGAAACGAACGAGGCCGACGCCGAGCCCGAAACGCCGACGCTGACGCCGCCGGCCGACGACTGATACGGAGTGGTGTAACTGTGTACCGGTGGGTGGTCTACCCGTCTCGGTGAACCGCCGGTACCGACGCCCACCGGGCCGTACGAGTGTGTGCCACAGCCGTCGCTCGCGGGCGGCGGGCGCCACGCGTCTCCGACCCGAACCGTTTTGCCGCCGTCCCGCCACCGCCCGGTATGCAGATCGGTGCCGACGAGGCGGGCAAGGGACCGGTGCTGGGACCGATGGTCGCGGCGGCAGTGCGCGCGCCGGCCGCGGCGATTCCCGAAGCTGTCGACGACTCCAAACGACTCGCCCCCACCCACCGGACGGAACTCGCCGACCGCCTCCGGAGCGACGCGGCCGTCGACGTGGGCGTCGCCGTCGTGACGTCGAATCGGATCGACGACCCCGAGACGGACATGAACTCGCTGACCGTCGCGGCGCAGGTCGAGGCCATCACGGCGGTGGCCGACGACGACGACGCCGTGACCGTCGACGCGGGCGACGTGGACGCCGATCGCTTCGGCCGACGGATCGGTGAGGGCGTCGGCGCCGCGGTGACGGTGCAGTCCGAGCACCGCGCCGACGAGAACCATCAGCACGTCGCGGCGGCGAGCATCGTCGCCAAGGTGGAACGCGACGCTCGGATCGACGCGCTGTCCGACGCCTACGGTGACGTGGGTAGCGGGTATCCGAGCGACGAGCGGACGCGCACGTTTCTGGCCGAGTACGTCCGCGAGCACGGAGAACTGCCCGCGTGTGCGCGGGCGTCGTGGTCGACGTGTGCGGACGTGCTGGCGGCGGCGGAGCAGTCGTCGCTCGCCGACTTCCACGGTAGTGATTGAGACGGGTCGAACGCCCGTCCGGAGGTAAAACGGCGGCCGATCGCCGTTACTTGTCCCGCGTCAGCAGCGCCCGCAGGATGTCCCCGTACGCCGGGCGCGTGAGCAGAACGCCCACGACGACGCCGAGGATGGTGAAGATGGCGAAGCCCTGCAGGTCACCGAGCGAGAGGACCGCGAGCGGGCTCATGGCGATGATGGTCGTGGCGGCGGCGGCGCCGATGACCCAGAACGCCTTCTTGAAGCGCGACTGGAACACGCGACGGCTGTTCACGTCGCCCTCGGCCATGACTTCGTCGGCGATGATGATGAGGTCGTCCACCCCCGTCCCGATGACGGCGATGAAGCCGGCGATGACCGAGAGGTCGAGCGGGTAGCCGATGCCGGCCGCGAAGCCGAGCAGGATCACCACTTCCGAGAGCGCGGTGACGATCATCGGGAGCGCGACTTCCACCTCACCGTACCGGAAGAAGACGACGCCAGCGACGGCGAACACCGCGATGAGTCCCGTCAACAGGGAGTTGGTGCGGAAGGCCTGTCCCTGACTCGGGGCGATGTAGGAGGACGTGCCCTCGCCGTTCGGCCCGATGTCGAGCGAGGCGGGAAGCGCACCAGCGCGCAGGTTGATCGCCACCTGCCGCGACTCGCTGAAGTTCTGCGTCTGGAGGATGAACCGGGGGTCCTGCGCCCACTCGCCGGAGCGCATACCGGACGCCAGTCCGGGGCTCATCCCGAAGGAGTTGACGACCTCGCCGTCGACGATCAGGAGCAGACACGCGTCGGTGCTGTTCGGCGCGATCTCGTACTGGCAGCGCGAACCACCCTGACTCGCGACGCCCGTCTCGACCATCCGTTGTTGGAAGTCGGTGGCGACGCTCTCGCGCACCACGACCGGGACGTTCGGAAGTTGTCCCTCACCGCCCTGCTGTGCGTTCCCGATGCTCTGGAAGTCGTCCTGTTCGAGCACCGTCTCCTGCTCGTAGCCGCTGCCGGTCGGGTAGTAGGCGTCGACGCGGACGGTCCCGCGCTGGTTCACCAGGTCGACGACTCGCTGGCGGTTCTCGTCGGGCACCTCGATGAGAATGTAGTTCTCACCCGTCGGTGTCTGTATCTGCTGGACCGTCCCGCCGGAGAGCCCCGCCTCGTTGATCTTGTTCGAGAGGATGTCGACGGTCTGGGATCGCGTCTGTTCCGTGACGCCATCGCGCGTGGTTTCGTAGGTGTAGCCTGCGGTGTCGAGGGCGCCCCCGAGTTCCTCGGGCGTGACGCCGTCGGCAGTCACTTCGACCGTCCCGGCCGTTTGGGTCCGTTGTCTGACGATGACGTCGGCGACGGTCACGTTCTCCAACTGGCTGGCCACGTCCTGTTCGACCTGTGGTGCTTGCGTTCCGTCGAACTGCACGCCTTCGGCGGTGACGCCGACCAGCGGCGCGCGGATGCGCGTCCCGCCGGAGAGCTGGAGGCCGTACTGGAGGTTCGTCGCCCCGCTACTCGCGAGGCCGGGCGCATCGCCGCCCTCCTGGGCCATCGTCGGCGAGAACAGCGCGAAGAGGCTGCCCACGAGGACGATGATCAGGAGGAAAATCCGCCAGTTGTCCCGAACGACGCCCATCAGTTAGACACCCCCTCGTACTTGTACCACCGGAGGAGGCTGAGATTGAGCATGTACGTGTTCAGTAGGTCGGTGGTGAGACCGAACACGAGGACGGTCCCGATGGCAGCGAGCAGCTGGATGCCGAACAGCGTCGCCACGATGGTCATGACGACCATCGCCGCCAGCGACGTGAGCGTCATGGTGACGCCGGTGCGCATCGCGCGGTGGGTGGACTCGTAGAACCCGCCCGACCGTCTGAGGATGTGGTTGTTGAGCAGGATGTCGGAGTCGACGCTGTACCCGATGATCATCAGGAGCGCGGCGACGGTCCCGAGCGTGAGTTGGATGCCGAGGACGTTCATCAGCGCCACCGGGATGACGATGTCCGAGAACGCCGAGATGACGACGGCGATGGAGGGGACGAACGTCCGGAACATGAGGAAGACGAGCGCGCTCATGCCGAGGAAGGCGAAGGCGACGCCACCGAGCGCGAGCAACTGCGTCCGGGAGCCGAAGGAAGGCGAGACGGTGTAACTCGACTCGACCCCGAAGCCGGCCGCTCTCGCTTGCTCTTCCAGCGCCGACACGCCGACCTCCTCCGTCTGGAACGTCAGAATGTAGGTGTTGTCGGAGGGAACGCCCCGGATCGATTCGGGTGCGGGGTCGAATGCCTGTTGAATCCGTTCGCGTGCTTGCCCGTCCGGTGCGTCGACGGCGACTCGAAGCTCCGCGCCGCCGGTGAAGTCGAGTCCGGGGTTGACCGGTGCGCCGGTCGCGACGTACCACCCGCCGATGATCAGGAGGGCGATGGCGAGCACCGCAAGCGGCACGGCCGCGAGCTGGCGATTCGTGTACCGGGTGTAATCAACCTCCGGTACTTCGAACGCTACCATGCCCGCCGGTCCACCCCGACGCCTACTAAGCCTTCTTATGTCCGCTGGAACGGTAGCCCCACGTGTCTCGCCCTCACACGCCACCAGGCCACCGACACACCCATTAGCGCCGCGGTGTGTCGGACGCCCATGGGACTCGTCGCCGAATACGGGATTCCGTGTGAACACCTACCACTCGTCGACGTCGCCGCGGCCGTCCCCGACGCCACACTGGATGTCGACATCCAGTTCAACCACGGCGATCGCCCCCCATTTCTGGTCTACGCCACCCACGACGACCACGCGTCGATCGAGGATGCATTCGACAACTCGGCGTTCGTGGACGCGGCCGCGCTCGTCGGGCGGGCGGGCGAGACGCGACGCTACCAGATCCGACCGGCCGTCGGAATGGACACCCTCCTCGGCGACCACCTCGACGACCTCGACGATCTTCGGGCGCTGGCGACGGCCGAGGCTATCGTCGAACGGATTCGGGTCACGCCAACCGGCTGGGTGCAGACCTGTTGGTTCGCCGATCGGGCGGCGTTCGACGCATTTCGGACGTTCTGGCGGCGAAACGACTGCTTCTCGCTCCATCGGCTGACCCACGACGGCGAACCTGAGGCGCCGGGCGACGGTTTGACAGACCGCCAGCGTGAGGCGCTCCGCATCGCCCACGGGATGGGCTACTTCGACATCCCCCGGCGAGCGTCCCTCGACGACGTGGCCGCTGAACTCGGCATCACCGCTTCCGCCCTCTCCGAACGCCTCCGCCGCGCCCAGACTCACCTCATCGAGACGACGGTTGGATCGACGTGGCCGCCGTTGCCGGACGCACATAAACGGCCGCACGACTGAGAGACAGGGTTAGCCCGATGGGTGGCGAATTCGGTTTCGCCGATGCCAACTGTCACGTCCCCGGACGGTACACGTATCGCGTACGAACGACACGGCGGCGGGCCGCCGCTCGTCCTCCTCCACGGCGGATTGACCCGGCGCTACTGGGCGCCGCTCGTCCCGAAGTTCGCCGACGACTACACGGTTCTCACGCCGGATCGGCGCGGCCGCGGCGAGAGCGGCGACACGGAGCCGTACAGCATCGAGCGTGAAGTCGAAGACGCCTGCGCCATCGTCGATGCGGTCGGTGGCGACCCCGTGCTGTTCGGCCACTCCTTCGGCGGCCTCCAGGCCATCGAGACGGCCCGCGTCACGTCCGTGGCGGGTGTCGTCGCCTACGAACCCGCGTATCTCCCCGACGCGTACCGCGAGACGGCCGACCTGGCGGCTCGGATGCAGGCACATCTCGACGCCGGCGAACCGCGCGAGGCGACGAAATGCCACTTCCGCGAGGTCATCCACGGTGACGATGTCGAGGACCTCGACGCGTGGCTCGCCGACTGGTCGGTCTGGCCGGCTCCCGTCGACCACGTCGAGAACACGGTCCGGATGGACCGCGCACTGGAGAGCCACCCCCTGCCCGACACGCTCGACGTCGACGCCCCTGTCCTCCTGCTGACCGGGAGCGAGGGACCGTCACACCTCCGAGAGAGCGTTCGTGCGGTCCACGACGCCCTCCCCGACAGCCGCCTCGTCGAGTTCGAGGGTGTCGGGCACAGTGGCCCGACGGAAGCCCCCGAGCGCACCGCCGCCGAAGTACGCGCCTTCATCGAGGCGGCGACGCCCTCCCGGCTGGCGTAGCTCCGCGCTACGGCAGGTACCGGACACAGACCACGCCCGGCGCCGACCGAACGACCACGCGCTCGACGCCGAGCCGCGCCGCCCGCGACCGGAGCCCCTCTGTGTCTGCTAGCACGTCGGCGACGGCGGCCTCGGTGTCCGACTCGGTCACCGTCAGGACGTGAATCTCGCCCGTCCCCGCGCGGTCGCGCCGGGTGAGTTCGCCCACCGCCTGCTCGGCCGCGAGATCGTGTGCGAGCGTCGTCGGCGCCTCCGTACTCTCCTCGACGCTGATCGTCCACTGGTCGGCCACGTCGACGAGTCGCCACGCCACCTCCAGCGGCGGCTCCGGAGTGACCGTCCCGTCGATAGCCTCGCCTTCCTCGACGCCGGGGTTCGTCGCCAGCGTGTGTACCTGCCCGTCGTCCACGTCCGTGAGGACCGCGCTCTCCTCGTCGGCCGCGGTGACGAGGAAGGTCCCGGTCTTCTCGTCGTCGGTCATGGCCACGGATAGGCGGGCAGGGGGTTTCGGGGTTTCGTCCCGTCGTCACCGAAGCCACCGGTGGAGCAGCAGGATGAGCGCCGCAGCGGCGATCGGCGGCCCCACGCCCGCAAGTTGCGGCAGGGCGTACAGGCCCTCGACGACGGGCGCCAGCGCGCCGGTCGGCGCCGTCTGCTGACTCGGCGGCACCGACATGACGAGCCCGACGTACAGCGCGGCGACGAACAGGTAGCCTGCGGCCGCGAGGGCGGCGTCGTACGGGCCGTCGGCCGCCTCGCCGCGCTCGCGTCCTCGCCGGTGCCGGCGCGCCACGAACAGCACGGGTGCCACGAGCGGGACGACCACGAACAGGCCAACGACGGCGAAAAAGGAGCGCGAGAGCGTCAGACTCCCGCCCCGGCCGCCGGTCGTCCCCGCGATCACGCCGATTACGGCGGCGACGAAAAGCAGGCTCACCGCGATGGTCAGCAGGCCACCGATGGCGACGTACGAGCGGAACAGGAGCGAGTCGCTCGCCCGGAAGGCGTAGGGGAACGCGCCGACGATGCCGCGGTAGTCGTCCGCCATCGGCGGCGATAGTCACCGGGGCGAGTTAACGGGCGCGGATTCGACTCACGTGGGCCGGTACCGAGGTGGCTCGTCGCCCTCGGCGACCCGCTCCGCCGCGTCGAGCAAGACGAGCCAGTCCAGCAGGCGTGCCACCCGCTCGCGCCAGGCGTCCGCCCACTCGGTGTTGCGGTGGCGCTCCCAGGTGGGCACGCGCCCTCGGACGCGCTCGAACGTCTCCTCGGCGGTCAGCGGCCCGGCCTCGGCGAGCGTCTCGCGAACCGCGTCGGCGGCGAACACACGGGTCAGGAACGCCTCGCGACAGCCCGCGGCCGTCGGATCGGCGTCCGTCCGGCGATAGCCCGACTGCGTCTCCTCGGCGAGTTCGAGCGCCCGGAGAAAGGTGAGCCACGTCCGCGCCGCGTCGCGGCTGATGCCGAGGCGGTCCACGAGCCGGGCACAGCAGTCGTCCTCGGTGCCGGGGACGAGCGGGACCGCCCGCTGGACGCGTTCGACGTGTGCGAACTCGTCAGGCGCCGGCGGGACGGGTTTGAACTTCACAGCCCGAACGACTCGGCCAGCAGGTCGTGGTTCGTCTCGCCCAACGCGTACGTCGGCCCGTCGATGACGTCGATCGTCACCTGCGCGGGTGCGAAGACCGACTCGGGCACCTCGTAGAAGTCCCAGTCGGCGTCCTCGAACACCTGCTCGAAGGGCGTGTCGTACGCCTCGGCGGCGGTCGAGGGCACCTCGTCGAACCGGTCGAAGTCCTCACGCACCTGCAGGTACACCTCGCCGCCGTAGGCGAGGGCGTCGTTCGTGCGGCCCATCGCCACTGCCTCGTCGTGGCTGACGGGGGCGACCGGCGCGCTCCCGGCAGCCGACACCACGTCCGTCGGATCGTAGCCGAGTTCGAACAGTCGGAAGAGCGCGAGTTCTGGCGCGCGCGCGGCGGCGCTGACGCTCCCGACCATCGACCCCGTCGGGTAGGTCGGAAGGAAGACACCGCTCGGGGCGACGCCGGCCCGGTCGGCCACCTGTTCGGCGGCGGCGTCGCCCGGCAGCGTGTCGGCCTCGACGGTCAGGACCGTGAGGTCGAACTCGTCGTAGTACCCCACCACCTCGAACTCGTACTCCTCGCCGACGAGCGCCCGGGCCGGGCCGGAGCCGAGGCCGTCGAAGTCCTCCGCGACGAGTTCCCACCCCGCCTTCTGCGAGCAGAGCAGCGAGAGCGCCGGCTTGTCCGTCGTGAGTTCGACGTGCGGGAAGGGCGTCCCCGCCACCTCGTCCATCCGGGTCTGGATGGTCGCCAGCCCCGCAGTCTGAATCTCCGCGAGCAACAGTCCGGCTTCGAGGCCGCCAGCGGCCGTGACGCCGAAATCGAGCACTGTCGCTCCCGAGTCGAGTTCGAGCACGTCGACGTTGAGTTCGCCCGCGAAGTCGATCGCTTCGTCAACGAGCTCGACGGCCATCCGGTTGAGACTCTCCATATCGTCCGGTTGGGCGCTTTCGGTTAAATGGGTTGTCGGTGACGGTCCTCTCGCTGTACGTGGCGTTCGACGGGCCAGCGGGTATCGCCCGATATAGGGGTTATCGGAAGTCAGCAGCGACGCTCGCCGGGACGATCCGGCGAGCATCTATGAACAGTTACGATACTCCCTATCAGTCGCTTCCGTCCGAACGCGCCGGCCGCCCCAACGCCTCCTCGACACCCTCGACTTTCGCCGCCGCCGGTGCGTCGCTCGTTCGCTTGTCGTCGATCTTCAGCACCGTACTCACCCGGTCGGAATCGACGGCGCGGTGGGCGGCCTCACAGGCGGCGAACAGTTCAGTCACGGAATCGGCTTCGATCACCGTCCCCATCGGATTCGTCTCGTAGGACACGTCGAACTCGTCCAAGGCTGCGACGGCGTCGGCCACGTCCGCAGCCATGCTTCCCGCTTTCACCGGTGCGACGCTCAGGAGTGCAACGACGGTCATGGTGGGGAGACGCCGGCCGCAGGTATATTTCCCACCGTCGCGTTGACGGGAGCATGGCCGCGATCGAGGTACAGGGATTGACCAAGGCCTACGGCGATACTCTCGCCAACGACGGCCTCGAGTTCTCCATCGAGCGTGGCGAGATCTTCGGCTACCTCGGGCCGAACGGCGCGGGCAAATCGACGACGATCCGACAGCTCATGGGCTTTCAGGCGCCTACTGAGGGCACCGCGAGGATCTTCGGCCACGACGTGCGGAACGACCGTGAACTCCGACAGGCGAAAGCGCGGATCGGCTTTCTCCCCGGCGAACCCGCGTTCACCCCCTCCGTCACCGGGGCCGAGTTTCTGGACTATCAGGCCGCGCTCAAAGGCGACGCGCGTCGCGACGAACTCCTCGAACTGTTCACGCCGCCGCTCGACCGGCAGATTCGCGAGTACTCGACGGGGAACAAGCAGATGCTCGGCATCGTACAGGCGTTCATGCACGACCCCGACCTGCTCATCATGGACGAACCCACCTCGGGGCTCGACCCGCTCAAACAGGAGGCGTTTCACCGTTTCCTTCGCGACGAACGCGACCGGGGCAAGACCATCTTCTTCTCCTCGCACATCCTCGGCGAGGTGCGGCGCGTCTGTGACCGGGTGGGCATCATCCGCGACGGGCGACTGGTCACCGTCGAACACGTCGACGACCTGCTGGCGCGTGGCGGCAAGGAGGTGCGCGTCCACACCGCCGACCCTCTGACAGAGGCGAACTTCGACGTGGACGGCGTCGTCGGCTTCGAGTCCGAGGGGCGTCAGGCACAGTTCACCTTCACCGGCGACTACAACGACCTGTTTCTCGCCCTCGCCGATCACCGCCTCGTCGACGTCGAGATCGACGAACCGCCCATCGAGGAGGTCTTCATGCATTTCTACGGCGGTGACGAGTGATGCTCGACACCACCCGGTACGAGGCGCGACAGCGCGTCCGTGGCACGCTCGCGCTCGCCATCCTCCTCGGGCTCTTCGCCCTCCTCATCATCTCCATCTTCCCGACCATCGCCGAGTCGAGCGCCGACATCGACGCGTTCATCGAGTCGCTTCCGGAGTCGTTCCGCGAGGGGTTCGGCGCCGAAACCTACACCACGATCGAGGGATTCGTCGCCGCGGAACTGTACCAGTTCGTCTGGGTTCTCCTCCTCGGCCTCTACATGGCCTACACCGGCGGCGGCCTCCTCGCGGACGACATCGAGTCCGGACGGCTGTATTTGGTGCTCGCGGCCCCCGTCGCGCGCAAACGAATCGCCTTCGAGAAGTTCCTCTCACTCGGCCTCCCCATCGTCGTCCTCAACCTGTCGATGCCGCTGTTCGTCTTCGGCGGCTCCCTCGCCGTCGACTACCCACTCGATCCGTACTACCTGCTCGTCGTCCACGTGCTCTCGATCCCGTATCTCGTTCTCTGTGGCGCCATCGGCCTCGCACTCTCGGTCGTGCTCGATCGGGGCGACGCCGCCCAGCGCGGCGCCATCGCCGTCGTCTTCCTCCTCTTCCTCCTCGACTCCGTGACGCTTGGGACCGACGTGGAGTGGCTGGGGGCGATCAGCCCGACGCGGTATCTCGACCCGACCGAGATCCTCCTGCACGAGACGATCGAGCTCGTCGACCCACTCCTCCTGTTCGTGGTCGCGGTCGTGCTCGTCCTCGTCAGCCTCGTCCACTTCCAGCACCGAGACCTCTAGCTCACCTCACGATTTATTTGACCGCGTGTCCGTAGTAGCGGTATGCTCGTCGCCCGTCCGTGTCTGCGACCCTCCATTCGGGACTGCCCGTGTCCGGCGGTCGAGGTACCGACACGATGACGGCCCGTAAACTCGCCGGCGTCGTCGCCGCCCTCTGTCTCCTGTCGGCGGCCGTCGCCCCCGCCGTCGCCGTCCAGCAAGTGATCGGCTCGCCCGATATCGCCGCCTTCAGCCCCGACAACGAGGTGCGCCCCAGTGAAGAGGTTTCCCTCCCGGTGTACCTCTCGAACGGCGGGAACCTCCGCCGGTCCGGGCCAGCGGAGTACGTCGACCGCGTGACGACGGCCCGCGGTCTGACCTTCACCGTCTCCGACGGGGACGCACCGGTCGACGTTCACACGGGGCGGTATCCGGTCGGGAACGTCCCGGTCGGGACCGCCGGGCCGTACCCGGTCTCGATCACCGTCGCCGAGGATGCCGCGCCCGGTACCTACCGCATCCCGATGCGGATCCGGTACACGTACACGCTCATGGTGGATTACAGTACGTCGCCGCCGAACTTCGTCGACAGCACGCGGGACCGCCGGTACTACCTGTCGCTCGTCGTCCGCGACGTGCCGCGATTCGAGGTGGTGAACACCACGTCGCGCGTGAGCGTCGGCGGGCGCGGCAACGTCTCCGTCACCGTCGAGAACGTCGGAACCGACCCCGCCCGCGACGCGACGCTCCGGCTTTCGTCACCGTCCGACGAGGTGTTGCTCGGCACCCGATCGACCAGTTCACGGGCGTTCACCGGCACCTGGAACCCCGGCGAGCGGCGCACCGTCGAGTTCGTCGCGCGGACCACGTCCGACGCCGCCGTCCGGGAGTATCCGCTGTCCGCGACCGTCTCGTACCGGGATCGGGACGGCATCCAGCGGACCTCGCGGGAGCTGACGACGGGGTTCACCCCGCTCCCCGAGCAGCGGTTCGCGGTGACGAACCTCTCGACGACGCTCCACGTCGGCGAACCCGGCAGCATCCGGGGCACGATCACGAACACCGGACCGCGGACGGTCACCGACGCCAGCCTCGTCTACACGTCCACGAACCCGAACCTCGATCCCGTCGACCGGGAGGTCGCGCTGGGTCGACTCGCACCGGGTGAGAGGCGCAACTTCGCCTACGAGGTAACCGTCACCAATCGCGCGACGGCGACGACCCAGCAGGTGAATCTCTCCATCCGATATCGCGATGTGCAGGGGAACCGACAGGTCAGCGACCCGCTGGAACCGGCGGTCACCGTCGCCCCCGAACGGACGTGGCTGGCGGTGACGCCCGTCGACAACAGGTTCGCCATCGACTCCGACAACCGCCTGACGATCCGGATCCGGAACGTCGAACGCGTGCCGCTCCGGAACGTGGTCGCGCGTCTCGCCGTCGACTCCCCCTTCGAGACGGAATCGCGGATCGCGTACGTGGACGCGCTGGATCCCGAGGAGACGGCGACGCTCGCCTTCGAACTCACCGTCTCGGAGGACGCCGTCCCGACGCAGTCGTCGGTCCGACTGAACGTCACGGCCGACCGCCCGGACGGCGAGACGATCCTCCTCGACACCTACGACGTGCCGGTCACCGTCGCCGCGGAGACGGGGCCGACCGACACGACCGTCTTCGTCGCCGGCGTCCTCGTCGCCCTCGCGCTGCTCGCGGGTGGGTGGCTGTGGCTCCGTCGATAGTTCAAAGCCGCTGTGGCCCCGCCATCCGCCTATGACTGCCTGCACCTACTGTGGCTGTGACGTGACCGCTCACGACCCGGTGTACGTCGAGTGCGAGGACAACGGCGAGCGGGTCCCTGCGGGTCAGTTCTGTAATTACGGCTGTCTCGTGGCCCACGTCGAAACCGCGGGACTGGCCGAGGGGACGACCTGCCGGATCGACTAGTCGACGCGCGTCGTCTCGACGACTGACGGGCCGTCGTCGAGGCGGAGGCGGAGCGAGTCGCCCTCACACTCGACGCGCACCCCCGCCCGCCACGGGTCGGTTCCGGTGACGGTCGTGCGTTCGTCGGAGGCGGCGAACGGGAGGCCCCAGATGTGCTGGCGCGTCACGTCGATCGCGTGGTCGTGAAAGAAGGAGACGACGGCGGGATGCATCACGAGGAGATCGCCAAGTCGCGTGTAGATAGCGCCGTCACAGGTGCCACAGACGTGGAGGACGCGGTGCTGGATGGCGGGGTTGTCGCGGTGGGGCATCTCGGCGTCCGTCGGGAGGATACGCGAGGTCATGTGGCCACAACACCAGGGACAGACCCCTTTGGCCATCGACGCGATCTCGCGCTGGATATGTTCGCTGGCTGCCCGGAGGATCTCCTCTCGACTCCTGTCGTCTAGACTGCTCGGCGGGCAAAAGTACTTGTAGAACACCGCACCGCAGTCGCCGCTACACCGCACACGGAACATACTGTCGCTGTAGGCGGCCTCCTGTGGCGCCCCGCAGACGTGACAGTCCGGGTCGAGTTCGAACGGGTCGATTCGCACCCGGTCGGTGAACGTGCCGGCCTTGATCGCCTGATACACGCGCACGCCGGGATAGCTCAGTCGGTAGCCGTCGTCCGTTTCCTCGACGAACTGCCCGACCAACTTACCGAGGTGGTAGTTGAAACGCCCGCTCCCCGAGATGTCCGCTCGGCGTCGTAACTCCGAGAAGGTGAGCGTCTCCGGCACGCCGGGCGTGGACGCGTCCCCGAGCGCTCTGATGATTTTGATCCGCGTCCGGTCGGCCAGTAGCGTGAAGGCGTCGTCGGGACGCAGATCCTCTGTATCGTCAGTCACCGTACACGAAACGGAGTTGGCGACGTACATAATCCTTGGCCGTCGCGCTCCGGTTCGGGTCGTGATCGCCGGCCGGCATGGTGAGTCACGCGCTGGTTTTAACCCGCTAACTGTTCAGGCTTTACGAAGGATGTCGGACACCGCGCTCGAATATCTGGCTGGGTCGTCCGTCCGGCCAGCGACGCTCGCGGCGCTCCGGGATCACGACCGGCTCTCGATTCGGGAGCTAGACGACCGGATGTCCGCCTCCCGGCGCACGCTCAAGCGCACGCTGAACGCGATGGAGTCACGCGGCTGGGTCCGTTCGATCGACGGCACCTACGAGTTCACGGCGCTTGGCGGGACGATCCTCGACACCTACGAGGAGTTTCGAGACCACGAACGACTCGCCGACCGCCTCCAACCGTTTCTGGAACACGCGCCCGCGGCGACCTTCGATCTCGGTCTCGACGCGTTAGCCGATGCGGACGTGGTCGCTCCCGACGACGACCCGGGGGCGTTCGCCGACCGTCTCGTCGACCTTCGCGCGGCGGCGACGCGAGTGCGCGAGTACGCGCCCTTCCTCCTGATCGACAGCGTCCGGCAACTCTCGGCACAGGCCAAGAACGGCGAGTCCACTCCCGAAGTGACCCTCGTTCTCGGGACCGACCTGCCACCCCAGTCGTCGCCGGAGTACGCCGACCGGTTCGAGACGCTGACGGCGGCCCCGAACATCGACGTTCGGCTCAACTCCGACGGCCCGCCGCTCGGGATCGGTATCGCCGATGATCGCGCCTTCCTCGGCACGGCGAACGGGCGCGGGATGCCACACGCCTTGCTGGTGAGCGACGCCTCGGAAGTCGTCGACTGGGCCGAACGACAGTTCGAGAGTTGTCTGTCGGCGGCCGAACCGATATCGCCGGACTGACATCCTCCTACGGTTAAAGCCGTGGGGTTCCCACACTTCACGCTTAACTTTACGCGACCAACTTGACACGACCACCGCTGTAACCCCTGCGTTCATTATCGGGACCGCGCAACGCCTATCCATGTACGCGGTGGTCGGCTGCAACGACTGTCACGCGCTGTGGCTGCTCGAAGACCCGAACACGGCCGAGACGGCGACCTGTCCCCGGTGCCGACGGCGCCACCGGACGGCGAAGCTGAAGCGTCTCTTCACCGCCGACGACCGCGACACTGCCCGCGAGGCCCGGGCAGCGATGCTCGCCGACGCGGCCGACGCGACCGACGCCTTCGAGTCGACTCCTTCGGTCGCGGCCATGGACGCCGACGTCGACGAGGCCGTCGTCGACGACGACGACTATCTCGACGCGTCGGGTATCGACCCCGACGACGTCGCCGCGGCGGGCGAGCGAGCGACACAGGGGCGCCGGTCACGGAGCCGTCCGGAGATCGTCCGAGACGCCCTTCGGACGCTCGACGACCCCAACGAGGATGCTGTCATCGCGTACGCGTCGGCGCGCGGTGTGCCCGCCGACGCGGCGGCAGACCTGCTCGACCGGCTGGTGCGCCGGGGCGAGGCATCCGAGAGCGGCGGCGCGTACCGGTTGTTGTAGCTCACCGCCCCAGCGACTCGTGGGCCGAGGAGAGGTGACGAGAGCCAAGCGCCGCGAGCAAGGAGAGTTCGCCCGCGAGGGCGCCGACGGCGACCGACTCGGCGAGGGCGTCGGCGTTCGATCCCGGTGGGTCGCCACCCCCAGCCACACCCAACAGGTCGAGCGCGTCACCCTGCGTCGGGAGTTTCGTCCCGCCGCCGACCGTCCCGACCTCCAGGCTGGCGAGTGAGACGGAGACGTAGAGGCCGTCCTCGCGCGCCTCGGCGGTGGTGATGGCGTTCGAGCCCTCGACCACCTGCGCCGCGTCCTGCCCCGTCGCGAGGAAGACGGCGGCGACGACGTTCGCGACGTGGGCGTTGAAGCCGAGGCTCCCGGCCTTCGCGCTGCCGACGAGGTTCTTGCGTGTGTTCACCTCCGCCACCGCTTCGGGCGTCGTGTGGAGGCGCTCCTCGACCGTCTCGCGCGGAACGAGCACGTCGGCGGTGACGCTTCGACCCCGCCCCTCGACCGCGTTGATCGCCGCCGGCTTCTTGTCCGTACAGAGGTTGCCCGAGAGGGCGACCAGCGAGGCAGTCGTCGCTTCTTCGACTGCTTCGGCGGCCGCCCGCGTGGCGATGGTGGCCATGTTCATCCCCATCGCGTCCTTGGTGTCGTACCGGAAGCGGAGGAAGACGGAGTCACCGACGACGTAGGGCGTTATGTCCGTCAGTTCGCCGTGACTTGTCGTCGCCTCGGCGGCCTCGCGGAGACGCTCCTCGTTGTCGCGCACCCACTCGACGAGCGCCTCGGCCTCGGCCACGTCGTCGACGCGGAAGACGGGTGCGCGGGTCATGCCCGACTTCGTGACACGCGCCGTGGCACCGCCGGCGGCGTCGATGACCGAACAGCCGCGGTTGACGCTGGCGAGGAGGGCGCCCTCCGTCGTCGCCATGGGGAGGTAGCGCTCCCCTGCCATCGCCCCGCCGTGGACGGTGACGGGGCCGGCGACGCCCATCGGAATCTGGGCCGCGCCGATCATGTTCTCGATGTTGGCGTCGGCGCGGTCGGCCGGGAACCCATACGCGCCGACGGCACCGAGGTCGACGCCGGCGTCCGCTTCGACGATACGCCGTCGGGCCTCGGTTGCGGTGTCGGCGTCGGCGTGGTCTTCGAGCTCGTGAAGGCGGAGTTCGCCGTCGCGAACCCGCCGGACGAGGGTGTCCGAATCGTCGGTCATGCCCCATCCCTGACGGGCGCGGCGCGTAATACTGTCGACTGCCCTTTTCGCGGTCGACGCCCCAAACGTAAACTCCTCAGCCGTCCATCTCCCGGTATGGAACTATCCAGTCCGGCGTTCCGAGACGGCGATCCGATCCCCCGGGAGTACGGCTACACCGAACGCAACGTCAACCCCCTGCTGGAGATATCGGAGGCGCCGGCAGCGGCCGAATCGCTCGTCCTCGTTGTCGACGACCCCGACGCGGTCGAACCCGCGGGCAAGGTGTGGATCCACTGGCTGGTGTGGAACATCGACCCGACGCGCAAGCGCATCCCCGAGGACTGGTCGACCGACACGTCGTCGGCCGTCGAGGGTGAGAACGACTACGGCGAGGTGGGCTACGGCGGCCCGAACCCGCCGGACCGCGAACACACCTACCGTTTCCGCCTGTTCGCGCTGGACGACGAAGTTTCCGTCCGGACGGGCGGCACGCTCGACGATCTGGAGCGAGCGATGGACGGACACGTCGTCGACGAGGCGCTCTACGAAGGGACGTACGCGCCTTAAAATAGCGTCCGGTTACAGGAGCCACACAGTGTCTCCTCTTTCTTGTCCACCTCGCGGACGGTGGGCGAGAAGCTCATCACACAGCGTTCGTTGTCGCAGTGTTCGAGGCCGACAGTGTGGCCGATTTCGTGGACGATCTCCTTGCGCACACGGTCGGCGAACACCTCCGACTGGGGCTTGGAGGTGATGCCGCCATCGGAGGAGGTCTGGAGGCGGTAAGTAGAGACGACGGAGCCGTTCCCGTTGAGGTAGGCCAGACCGAACACGTAGTTCCGGCGGCGATAGTAGAGGTCTTCGGAGGTGATGCCGATGTTCTTCTCGCCGGAACCGATCCGACTCGCGAGTTCGATGAACTCCTCGGCCCGGTGCTGCTTGCGACTCCGGTCGTACGCACCGTCGGGGATCGGCTGCGCGTCGTGGACGGTCACTTCGCAGTCGTAGACGGACCGGAGCCCGGCAGAAGCCTCGCGTTTCACCTGTGCCGGGACGTCCCCGATCGGCACGATGTCGACGAGCATAGAAGCCGTTAAGCGCGGCCCTGCTATAAACATCCCGACGTGACGGCCCCACGCTCCACTCTCGCCGCCCGTCTGTCCACCTACGACCGCCTCCTCGAGGTGGGGATCGGTCGCCGTCCGGAGGTGGCGGCCGCCCTCGTCGACGCCGGCTGCGAGGTAACCGCCGTCGACGTGTTCGACGCGCCCGTCCCCGACGGCGTCGACTTCGTCCGCGACGACGTGGTCGCCCGGGCCACCGAGGCCGACCAGCCCTACCGCGTCGACGCCGTCTACGGCCTGAACCTCCCGGCCGAACTCCAGCGTCCCGCCCGCGACGTGGCCCGCACCGCCGGCGCCGACTTTCTCTTTACGACCCTCGGCTTCGAGGAGCCCGTGATCCCTGTCGACCGCGAGACGGTGGATGGGGAGACGCTGTACGTCGCCGCCACGCGTCATAGATAGCGGGAACCGTTGCCGACGTGTTAATTCGACTGATGATCGCGCCCGTACTTGGGACCATGTCCGGTCACGACCACGACCACGAGGCGGGCCACCACCACGAGTACGTCGACGCTGGCGTCGAACAGGAACCGCGGACGCTGGAGCGGGTGAACCGCCGACCGCCGTTCTGACCGATCCCGACGGCTACGCCGTCTACCCGATCGAGGAGGTATAGAAAGGCACTTGCGCCGACGGCGACGCTACTGCGTATGGACGCAGACGCGGTCGTACTCGACATCGACGGGGTGCTCGTGGACGTGGCGGGCTCCTACCGCCGCGCCATCGTCGAGTCCGTCGACCGAGTGTACGGGCGGACCGTCGACGACGCGGCAGTCCAGCAGTTCAAAAACGTCGGCGGCTTCAACAACGACTGGGAGCTCACCGACGCCGCGGCACTGTACGTTCTCGCACGTGAGGCTGGCTACGACGCCGATGTGACGGCCTTCACCGACGCCGTTGCCGAGGCCGGTGGCGGCCTCGACGCCGCCGAAGCCGTCGTCCGTGACGCCGCCGTCGACGACGCGGTCGTCTTCGACCGCTGGGACCCCGACCGCCTCCGCGAGGTGTTTCAGGCGCTCTACCTCGGCGCCGACCTGTATCGCGACCTGGAGGGCGGCGAGCCACCGTTCGAGACGCGAGGGTACATCCACGACGAACCCGTCCTGATCGACGAGGCGACCATCGATGCCCTCACCGAGCGGTTCGCCGTCGGCGTGTTGACCGGCCGCCCCGCCGCCGAGGCGACCATCGCCCTCGATCGGGTCGGCCTCGCCGTCCCCGACGCCCACCGGTTCACCATGGACGACTGGGCGGAGGGCAAACCCCACCCGCGAGCGCTGGTGACGCTGGCGAACCGGCTCGACGCGACGCGCGTGGCCTTCGCGGGCGACACCCTCGACGATGTACGGACCGCCGTCAACGCCGCCGAAGCCGACCCCGACCGGACGTACTACGGGATCGGCGTCCTCACCGGCGGCCTGACCGGCGAGGCGGGTCGGCGGGCCTACGCGGACGCCGACGCTGCCGCGGTGATCGAGACGGTGAACGACCTGCCCGACCTGCTGGAACCGTGACGCCCGACTGGTCCCGATTTCTCCGGGTCGCGGCCATCCTCGTCGCCATCGTGTTCGTCGTCGTCGCGCTGACCGCTCCGCCCGATCCGTACACGCAGCTTCGGGGCGTCGTTCCGGGCGTCGTCGTCGCTCTCGTCGTCGCCTATCTCGTCGCCGTCGGCGGCGAATAGGACCCGTCCCGACAGTCTTACTTCCCGCGGGTCCACAGTCGGACCATGCGAATCGCACTACTCGGTGGGACCGGCGACATCGGTGAAGGGCTCGCTCTGCGGTGGGCCTTCCACACCGACCACGACGTCGTGATCGGCTCCCGCGACCCGGACAAGGCCCGCGCGAAAGCCGAGGAGTACGAGACGGAACTGGCGAGTCGTGGCGTCGACCGCAAGATCACTGGCTTCGAGAACGCGATGGCGGCCGACCGAGCACGGGTCGTCGTCCTCGCCGTCCCCGCCTACCACGTCAGCGACACCGTCGACGCCATCGCCGACAGCCTCGACGACGAGACGGTCCTCGTCACGCCCGCGACGGGGATGCAACGCGACGACGACGGCTTCCACTACAACCGACCCGGCGCGGGAAGCGTGACGGAACTCGTCGCAGGCGCCGCCCCGGACGACGTGTCCGTGGTCGGGGCCTTCCACAATCTCGCCGCCGGCCGCCTCGCCGATCTGGACGCCGACCTCGGGATCGACACGCTCCTCGTGGCCGACGACCCCGACGCCAAGGACCTCGTGCGCCTCCTCGCCGAGGGGATCGAGGGGCTCCGGCCGCTGGACGCCGGCGGCCTCGCCAATGCCCCCGAAATCGAGGCGTTGACGCCGCTCCTGATCAACGTCGCCATGAACAACGACGGCCTCCACGATCTGGGCGTCCGGTTCGACTAGAACCGGTCTTCGAGCTCCGCCCGCAGGTCGTCGACGCTCGACTCCTTCATCGCCAGTAACACGAGCAGGTGATAGACCAGATCGGCCGACTCCGCCAGCAGTTCCTCCCGATCGTCGTCTTTCGCCGCGAGAATGACTTCGGTCGCCTCCTCACCGATCTTCTCTAACGTCGCGTTCTCGCCTTTCTCGTGGGCGAACAGCGACGCGGTGTAGGAGCCCTCGGGGAGTTCGTCTCGACGGTCCTCGATAGTGGCAAAGAGCGCGTCGAGGACGGCCTCGGTGTCCGACTCGTCGGTCATACGTGCCCGGACGCCCGGCGGGGGCAAGGGGCTGTCGCTATCGTTACGCTTCGGCCGGGAGTCGGTCGAACAGCGCCAGCCGGTGGATGCGGTCGTCGTCGGTCAGTTCGGGGTGAAACGCCGTCGCCACCACCGGGCCGTCACGCACCGCGACCGGACGGTCCTCCCACGTCGCCAGTACGTCCACGTCCGGCCCCACCTCGTCGATGGCGGGTGCGCGGATGAAGACGGCGTGGAAGGGTTCGTCGAGTCCCGTCACGTCGAGGCCGGCCTCGAAACTGTCGACCTGTCGGCCGAAGGCGTTGCGGTCGACGGTGGCGTCGATCAGGTCGAGCGTCTCGACGCGGTCGTCGTGGGCGTCACTGGCGGCGACGATCAGGCCGGCACAGGTCGCGAGGATCGGCTTGCCGGCCGCGGCGTGGGCGCGGATCTCTTCGTCGATGCCCTCCATGCCGAGGAGTCGGGAGATGGTCGTCGACTCGCCGCCGGGGAGCGCGAGGGCGTCACAGTCGGGGACGACACCCGCCTCGCTGATCTCGACCACCTCGACCGCGTGGTCCGTGGCGGTCGCTACCCGTTCGATCGCGTCCACGTGTTCGCTCACGTTGCCTTGGACGGCGATCACGCCGATCCGCATCGTCACAGCGAGACGACGTTCAGAATCTGCACGAGGACGCCGAAGAGGACGCCGAACGCGACCACGGTCTTGGGGTCGATTCGGATGGCGTTGCGGTCCTCGGCGTCGAAGTAGCGGACGAGGCCCGCACTCGACATCAGGCCGCCGCTTTGACTTCCGCTCATGGACGTGACTGAGGGCTTCCCTCGCCTAAGCGTTTCGGCTCGGAGACGACCCTACCCCGTCTCTGACCCACACTCCGGACAGAAGCTGATCTCGCCGTAGGCGTCGAGGTCGGCCCCGCAGGACGAACAGGCCGTTCCGTCGTCCGGATCGTACACGTCCGTCTGTCCTGTTCCGTCGTCGCCGTCGTACACTTCCGTCTTCCTCGTCCTGTCGTCCGGATCGTACATCGTCGCCGGGATCGACCCGTCGCCCGCCCCCTCGAACGCCGCTGGCCGCTCGGCCAGCGGGTAGGCCGTGACCCGCGACCCCTCGGCGACGAACAGGGCGCCCTCGGTGCCCACGCCGGCATCGGCGTCGAGGCGGCGTTCGACCGTCCCGTCGTCCCGCCGGACGATGTAGTAGGTTCCGTCGAAATCAAACGGCTGGTCGGCCCCCTTCACGCCGACGAGACGCGGCGTCGTCTGCAGGATGGTCAAGTCCTTGTCCGAGAGCGTCCAGCGCGGGTCGCCGTCCGCGGCGTCGACGGCGAAGAGCGTCGACTCCGAGGGCTCGTCGTCGACGACTGAGCCCGCAAAATTGCAGATCAGCGTCGGCGTCGCGTCCGCGTCGATGTCCCGTATCGACTCGCCGGTCGCGAACCGCCAGCGGACCCGGCCGGTCGTCCCGTCGATGCGGTACGCGAGGCCGTCGTCGCCGCCGTCGCCGCGCGTCCCGACGTACACGTCGCCCTCGTCGAACGCGACTGTCTTTCCCTCGGCGGCCAACTCCGCGTGCCACGCCGACCGGCCCGTGTCCGGATCGAGCGCGTGAAACTCGTACTCTCGGTCTTCGGTTTCCCAGACGACGTACGGCGTCCCGTCCTCGATCCGCAATTTCTCCGTGTTGCGGTACTTCCCCGACCGCCAGCGCTCCGACCCCGTCACGGGGTCGACGGCCGCGACGGTTCCGTTCCGGTTTTCGTCGATGTAGAGCCGGTTCGTCGTCGGGTGTAGACCGTACGTGAGGGATCTCTCGCTGGTGTAGGACCACGCCTCCCGACCCGTCGTCGCGTCGATCCGCACGACATCGTATGCGCGCTCGTCGCCGGCGAACTGGACGTAGATGCCCTCGTCGACGAGGATGTTCTCCACGCTCCCGGGGTGGTAGTACCACCGCTCGACGCCCGTGTCGGGGTCGAGCGCGACGAGCCCCTTGTCTTCGTACTCGCCCACCGTGACGAGGAGCTTGCCGTCCGCGACGTTGCGGGACAGGCCGCCGTACTGCTCGTCGCGGAGCGTCGTCTCCCACTCGACGGCGCCGTCGGCGACGCCGTAGGCCCACACCCGCGCGGCGGCGTAGAGAAAGACCCGGTCCGCGGACGCCGTCAGGACGCCCGCGGCGTCGGCGGCCCACCGCTCGCGCCCCGTCTCGGGGTCGACGGCGTGGATCCGGTCGGCGTCGGTCGTGACCAGCAACAGCCCCGGGGCCGCGTAGTGTTCGACGCCCTGCACCGTCCCCTCGGTCTCGACGCGACCCCGCTCGACGCCCTCGGCGGCCGACAGGACGCTCACCGCCGGGCCGGCGTCCGATTCGTCGTCGACGACCGCGGTCACGACGCCGGGATGGTGGTCCAGTCTGACCACGTCGCCACGGACCTTCGTCGACCACGCCTCGGTCATCGTCCCCCTCTGGCGAACCGGTTCATGTCCGTACTCATCTGTGGCGGAGTGAAAAACGTCGGGGGACGCCGAATGGCAAACGCTTATGCGCGCCGCTCCGGAACCGGCGGGACGGATCATGACCGTTCGACTGCTCGATTTCTACGCCGACTGGTGTGGACCGTGCGACGCACAGGAGCCGATTCTAGAGGAACTGGTGGCCGACTACGGCAACGTCGAGTTCGAGAAGATCGACGTCGAACAGGATCAGGACACGGCCAACGAGTATCAGGTGCAGTCCCTTCCGACGGTCGTCGTCGAGAACGACGACGGCGTCGTCGAGCAGTTCGTCGGCGTCACCCAGCGCCCGGACATCGAGGAGGCCCTCGAACGCGCCGGCGTCTGACGGGAATCCCCATCGTTATGCCCATCGAATCCTAACCGGGGTTTAAATGGGCATCCTCGAAGACAAATCTCGGGCGCGGCTGTTCTACAAGTACCTCTCGAAGGTGTACGATCAGGTCAACCCGTTCATCTGGAACGAGGAAATGCGCGCGGAGGCGCTCGAACTCCTCGATCTCGCCCCCGAGGACCGGGTGCTCGACGTGGGCTGTGGCACCGGCTTCGGCACCGAGGGCCTCCTCCAGTACACCGACGATGTCCACGGCCTCGACCAGAGCATCCACCAGATGGAGAAGGCGTTCGAGAAGTTCGGCCGCACGGATCGGGTGGACTTCTACCGCGGCGACGCCGAACGGCTCCCTTTCGCTGACGACAGTTTCGACGCCGTCTGGTCCTCGGGCTCTATCGAGTACTGGCCCAACCCGGTCGACGCCCTCGCCGAGTTCCGGCGGATCGTGAAACCCGGCGGGTCGGTGCTCGTCGTCGGTCCCAACTACCCCCGCAGTTCGGTGTTTCAGCGTCTCGCCGACGCCATCATGCTCTTCTACGACGAGGAAGAGGCCGATCGGATGTTCGCCGAAGCCGGATTCGACGACGTGCAACACGTGACGATGGGGCCGGCTTACAACCCGGAGATCGCGATCACGACGCTGGCCACGGTCCCCGAGTCTCGGAGCGATTGAACCTGTACGACGACCGGTACTCTCGCTACACCGTTGCCGATAGCGTTGCTACCTGTCGCCCGCCGTAGCGAAGTTCGACCGTCACGTGCGCCCCGGCGACGAGCCGCGGATAGTTCGTCGCCGCGACGCGGACCGACGCCCGCTCCCCGGCCGTCCAGGTCGGATCGCTCGCGGCGTTGAACGGCCCGGTCGGCCCCGGCCGGAACCCACGCGCGGCGAAGAAGGGAACCGGTGGCTGGTGACGGAGCGGTGTACCGTCGACGCGGACGATCACGTCGACTCGACGCACGTCGAGCGGTTCTCCCGCCCGGTGTGTCAGCGTGAGGCGGTCGCCGTCGACCCCGAGCGTCACGCCGGTGGTCGCCGGTGTCGCGGGAAGCGCGCCGAGGCCGACGGCCGCGACGGCCGTCCCGAGGACGAGGACGACGACGGCGCCGACGGGTGGGGTCGTCGCGACGGCACGGTCACGGGCAACCATGGGCGCCGTGGCGCCGTCATCGGTGATAAACGTCGGTGAGGGACGCGCTCGTGGATGTCGGTGTCGGCGTCGCAGTCCCGTTGGTCGCCGTTTCGTTGCCGTTCTCGCCACCGGCGCCGGCCGTCTCGGACTCCGATTTCACTCGCGGTGGCACCCCAGGGTCGACGACTACGTCGACGGACTCGCCCCGATCCTCGGCGGTGACGGTGTACTGGCGGTACGGCGAGAGCGTCCAGAGGACGCCGTCGCTGCCGGTGGTGCCGAGCCGTCGTGCCGTCCCCGTCTCGACCGCTAGCGAGACGGTCGCGTCGATCGGTTCTCCGGTCTCGTCGTCGACAGTACGGATCTGGACGGGACCGCCGGGGTACGTCTGATTCACCACGAGGCGAATCTCCTCCCCCGCTCGCTGGACGCGCTGGTCCGCGACGATCGATGCGAGCGGCCGACGCTGGTGTTCCGCGTAGACGACGCGGGCGTCGCTGTCGACGAAGGCTGTCAGGTCGCCGCGACTGTGTGCGATGCGGACGGGGTAGGTCTCGCCACCGCCGAACACCTGCGTCTGCTCGCGTGTGGTGTTCCAGATCGCCGGATAGCTCGACGCCACGATGTCGAGTGCCACCTCGAGTTCGATGGCGTCGCCCGCGCCGTTTCGGAGATCACCGCGGTAGGATTCGCGGATGTACCTCTCGTCGAGGACGGTCGACACCGTAACACTCTGTGGACCGGTCGCGAGGTAGAACCGGTGCGGATCGGCCTCGCCCCGAAGCACGGCTTCGGCGTGGGCTCGGACCGGGCCGGTGAACGCGGAGAGACGATTGCTGATGGAGGCCAGTCGCCCCCGGTCGATGTCGAATCCGCGGGTATCGGCGACGAGCGCCTCGAGTCGGCTCCGTCGGTCGTTGAGCTCCTCAGCGGCGATGCTGATGCGGACGAGGTCGACGAGCATGTCACGCGAGCTGATGTCGCCGCGGCCGTACGCCGCGACGGCGGCAGTCTGTCGCTGGTCGAGTTCGTCCACTGCCTGTTCGAGTTCGAACAGCGCGGTTTGGAGGCGGTTGCGGCGCTCCTCGGTCGTGTTGGCGGCTTCGACGCGTTCGACCATCGCGAGCGTCCGGAGCTGGTCGGTCGTCGCGTTCGTCGACAGGGCAAGCGCCGGGCCGAGGTCGACGTACTGCTGGTCGACTCCCCATCGTTCGACCGATCCGGGCGGCACATCGAGGACGGTGATCTGCTGACTGGCTGGCTGGCCGCTGGTCTGTGCGACGGTCGGTGGGAGGGCGGCCGGTGGCGGTGAGTCGCGTTCGGAGGATGTGGTGGAAACGGCAGTGTCGTCGCCGTCGGCGGCCGCCGCCTCTCCTACCGACTCGGGGAGGCCGGTCGTCGCTCCGACCACGGCAGAGCAGACGAGGAGGGCGGCCGCGATGACGGGGAGGGCTCTCATCGGCCGACGGTACAGCCGCCTGCTACTAAAACCCCGCCTTCCGTCTTGTGTCTGACGGGCGCTATCTCCCCGACAGGGGCTCTCTGACGATGGAAAGCGTTTTCCCGTCCCATCGAGACGCACGAAGTAATGCGGATTGCCGCGTCCCTCCTCGCCCTCCTCGTCCTCCTCTCCGGGACGATTCCCGCGGTGGCGGCCGCCGACGACGGAGCACTCGACCCGCTCTCGGCTTCGGACCCGGCAGCCGTCGAGCGCCCGGCACTCGTGGGTCCACCGGTCGCCCGTATCGACGACCCGACCGTCACGGAACTCTACATCGAACCCGACCCCCGAGGGAGCGCCCGGTGGACCGTTTCGATCCGATACAACCTCTCGTCGTCGTCCGATCGCGCCGCTTTCTCCGACTACGGCCGTGAGTTCGAGGCCGGCGACACCGACGTGGGCCTCGATATTGCCTTCTTTCGCACCCTCGCCGACGAAGCTAGCCGGGAGACGGGCCGCGAGATGTCGATCCGCGACCCCGTTCGCAACGCCACGGTGCAAAACGGCACGGGCGTCCTCAGCCTCTCGTTCACGTGGACGAACTTCGTGAGCAACACCAGCGGTGGTTTCGTGATTCAAGACGCCGTGTTGATGCCCGACAACCGAACCTGGCTCGCCTCGATCGGCCCGTCACAGCGACTGATCGTCGAGACGCCCGACGGATATCAGGTAACTGATACACGGTTCGGCCTCGACAACGGCTCGGTCGTCGTCGAGGGACCACACACCTTCCGGGAGCCGCTCACGATCTCTTACCAGCAGACGGCGGTCGAAGAGCCCGAACCGTCGTCGACGCCGTGGGCTCTGATCGCCGGGGCGCTTCTCGTGGCACTCGCTCTCGTCGTCGGCTACGTGCGCTGGCGCGGCGTGGGGCTTCCGACCCGGGAAGCTGCCGAATCCGACGCCGGTGGTGGCTTCGAATCACCGGACGAGGCCGCGACCGACCGCGGTCGGTCGGTGGCCGAAAGCGGGAACGGGGGCGAGGGCGAGGTATCCGAGTCGACGGCGGCGTCGAGTATCGACGGGGCCGAAGAGGCGGGTGCGGATGCGGACGAGGAGGCGCCCACGGCCGACGAGGACGAAGAGGAGGTCGATCTCACCCTCCTTTCGGACGAAGAGCGGGTAGAGCACCTCCTCGAGGAGAACGGTGGCCGGATGAAGCAGGCACGGATCGTCCAAGAGACGGGATGGTCCGACGCCAAGGTGTCTCAACTGCTCTCGACGATGGCCGACGAGGAGCGGATCGAAAAGCTCCGTCTCGGTCGCGAGAACCTCATCTCGCTGCCCGACGAGGAGCCGTAAGTCGCTTCGGAAAACGTTTACTCCCGCCCCGAAGAACGTGGAGGCATGAAGATTCTCGTGACCGTCAAGGAGGTCGCCGAAGTCGCCGACGACTTCGAGATCGAGGGGCTGGAGATCCCCGAAACGTATCTCGAGTACGACCTCAACGAGTGGGACGACTACGCCGTGGAGGCGGCAGTCCGTATCGCCGAGGACCGCGACGAGGAGGTGGAAGTCGTCGCCGTCACGATCGGCCCCGAACGGAGCGAGGAGACGATCCGTATGGCGCTGGCGAAAGGCGTCGACCGTGCAGTCCGCGTCTGGGACGATGCTCTCACCGAGACCGACGTCCTCGACCCGACGATCACCGCCCGAATTCTCGCAGCCGTCGCGGAGCGTGAGGCCCCCGACCTCGTTCTCTCGGGCGTACAGGCGGCCGACGACGGGTTCGGCGCGACCGGCGTCGCCCTCGCCGATCTGCTCGATGTGGGCTGGGCGGCGGTCGTGAACGACCTCGAACTGGCCGACGGCGAGGCCGCCGTCAGGCGCGAACTCGAAGGCGGCGTCGAGGAACTCACGACGGTCGACCTCCCGGCGGTGCTGACGATCCAGACGGGCATCAACGAGCCACGCTACGCCAGCCTCCGGGGGATCCGGCAGGCCCAGCGCAAGGACCTCGCTGTCCACACCCTCGCCGATCTGGCGCTCGACCCGTCGGTCGTCGACGATGCGCTGACGCTCGCCGGCGTGGCGAAACCGGAGAGCGAGTCAGACGCCACGCTCTTCGAGGGGGGCCCGGAGGAGACGGCCGCGGAACTTGAGACCGTCCTGCGGGACGCGGGGGTAGGCGCCGAATGAGCGCCACCGACGTGCTCGTCGTCGCCGATCATCGCCGCGGTGAACTCCGGCCGGTGTCGTACGAACTCCTCACTGCGGGCCGAGAACTGGCCGACGCGCTCGGCGGTGATCTGCACGCCACCGTGGTCGGCGGCGACGTGGAGCGGTTCGCCGAGCGCCTCGACTGCGAGGGCGTCGACGCGGTTCACACCGTCGCCGAGGGCGAGGAGTTCAACCACGACGTGACGACGGCCGCGGTGACGGCGCTGTTCGAGGCGCTCGACCTCGGTGCCGTCGTGATGCCAAACAGCGTCAACGGTCTGGACTACGCCCCCGCGGTCGCGACGCGCCTGTCGCTCCCGCTGGTCACCGACGCGGTCGCCCTCGACTACGACGACGGCCTGACCGTCACTCGCGAGATGTACGGCTCGAAAGTCGAGACGGCCATCGCCGTGGCCGAGGAACCGGTCGCACTGACGATCCGCGGTGGCGAGTGGCCAGCCGCCGAGGGCGTCGGTGACGCCGAGATCAGCTCCTTCGAGGTCGATATCGACGACTCGTCGATCCGCTCGACCGTCCGTGGATTCGAGGAGGTCGGCGCGGGCGACGTGGATATCAGCGAGGCGGAGTTCATCGTCTCGGTCGGCCGGGGTATCGAGGAGGAGGAGAACCTCGAACTGGTCGAGGAGTTGGCCGACGCGCTGGACGCCACGCTGGCGGCGTCGCGCCCCATCGTCGACAACGGCTGGCTGCCGAAGAACCGACAGGTTGGACAGTCCGGGAAAGTCGTGACGCCGACCGTGTATCTGGCGCTCGGCATCTCCGGTGCGGTCCAGCACGTCGCGGGCATGAAGGGGGCGGACACGATCATTGCGGTCAACACCGATCCCGACGCCCCGATTTTCGACATCGCGGACTACGGCATCGTCGGCGACCTGTTCGAAGTCGTCCCGGAACTGATCGACCGTTTCGAGTGAGCGATTGGTCGCGTCGGTATAGCGTCACGTACTTGCCCCGCCCGCCCTTTCCCCCGGTCGATGGAGTATCTGGATCGCCGCGTGGGGCTGGTGAACGACCGGCTGGAGTCGATCGTGGAGGCGGTCGAACCGTCGGAACTCGCGGCGGAGCTCGACCACGTCGCGCTGTCGGGCGGCAAGCGGGTCCGTCCGGCGGTGACGGTGCTCACGTGTGAGGCGGTCGGCGGAAACCCGGCCGACGCCGTCGATTTCGCCGTGGGGATCGAACTCGTCCACAACGCGTCGCTGGTGATCGACGACATCATCGACCGCTCGGCGGTCCGCCGCGGGACGCCCAGCGCGTGGGAGGCGTTCGGCTACGGCCCGGCGATCATCGCCAGCGATGGCCTCCTCGGGGAGGCCTTCGCCCTCTTTTCGGAGAACGAACGTGCGATGCGAATCGTCGCGGAGGCGATGGTGGAACTCGGCGAAGGGGAGGCGACGGAACTGGTCGCGCGCCCCGAGACGGAGGCGGAGTACATGGAACTCGCGCGCCGAAAGACGGGCGTGCTCTTCCGCGCGGCGGCGGAACTCGGTGCGGTGGCCGGTGGTGCCGACGCCTTCACCGTCGAGGCGCTCGGCGACTACGCCGAACGCGTCGGCGTCGCCTTCCAGATTCGCGACGACGTGCTGGACGCCACCGCCGACGCGGCGGACCTCGGCAAGCCGACGGGCCAGGACGCGGAGATGGATCGTCCCTCGCTGGTGCAGGTGACGGATCTCTCGCCGGACGAGGCTAACGCTCGGGCCCAGCGCGCGTCGGACCGGGCGCTCGCGGCGCTTTCCACGGCCGAGACGGAGGAGGTCGACGCCGTCGAGTATCTGCAGGACCTCGCCGAGTTCGTCGTGGTGCGGGAGCGATGACGTACAGCGATCACTATCAGGCCGGCTCGGCGCTCGATGGATACCGCGACTCCGCGATGGCGAAGGTGAGCGTACTCAACACGCCGAGTAGCGTCCCGACGGTCAGCGCCACCGCGAGGTCGGTGAGCGTAAGCGTCGTCACGCCTTCGACGGGTGGGAGCAGGAATCCCGAGACGGCATAGAGCACGATGGCGATGGCGACGACGTAGAAGGGCGCGTTCAGGTAGCGCCATTTGAACCGGTCGGCCAGACACTCGTCGGTCACCTGGCCCAGACTGCTGGTGATCCCGGCGGCGGCGAACCAGCGAATAGCGCCGTTGACGAGCGCCGCCAACACCGTCACGGCGGAGGGTGATCCGGGGATGCCGGCGTCGACGGTCCGGAGGGTCTCGACCCCCTCGGCGCCGCCGACGATCAGCAACGCCGCGGCGACGACGTACGTGATGATGGTCACCCGGCCGGCATAGAGGAGGTTTCGAATTCGCTCGGCGGCCTCGTCGACCGTCGATTCGAGGCCGAGCCCCCGAAACAGCGTGTAGAGACCGAGCAGGGCGGAGATGAGTCCGAGGACGGCCGCACCGGGCACGTGGAAGAAGGTCGCGATGGTGACGAAGGGGTAGATGAGCAGGAGGATGCCGAGCGGGACGAGAAGCGTCCCCCGGGTTTCCGGGTCGGCGAGCACCTGTTTCATCGTGTAGTACATCGACTCCAGGTTCTGGGCCTGCCGGACGACCACCCGCCGGACGCTGTCGACGGGCATCCGCGACCGGATGACCGGGAGGACGGATTCGTCTTGCGCACCGTCGGTGATGACGATCGCGCGGACGGACTCGCCGGTCGAGAGGCCCGCCAGCACCGTGTCGACCTCGTCCCCAACCTCTCGGGTCGCCCGCACCTCGCTCCCTTGCAACCCCGTGACGGCCGCCACCTCGACTTCCTCGTCCTCGATGCGCCGGAGTTCGTCGAGTGCGTGCAGCCCTTGGAACATGACGTTCACGTCGGAGTCCTCGGGGTCCGCAGTGGCGAGGGCGACGGCGGCATCCTGCACGGCCTCCCGCCCCACGACCGGCGTGGAGATGCCAGTCTTGCGGCCGAGATCGTCGTCCAGATCGACACAGAGCACGAGGAGCACACTCGGAGGTACGCCGTCCGGATATTTCTGTTTTCGGTCAGTCGGATCGTTGACGTGTCCGGCAGTGGCGCTATCCCGTCAGGAAGAAGATCAGGACGCTGACCGCCACCGCGCCGAGGATGATGACGGCGGCGAGCGCTCCCCCCATCGAGACGACGGCGTTCGCGTGACTGGCGAGTGTCTCCGTGCGGTCGTTGCCGAACACCGTCACCGTCGCGCGCTCCGTCGCCAGTCCGGCCGAGACGGGTTCGAGGTCGTCGACGGCGGCGTCGACCAGACGCTCGACCGCCGCGACGAACTCGTCGTGGCTGATGGCCGCTCCCACCTGGTTGTCCGCCTCGACCGTGTTGACGATGTGGGTGTCGGTCGTCATCACCTCGGCCACGTCGATCGGTCCGCGGGCGGTCACCGCGTCGACGACCCGGTCCCGAAGCCCGGGGACCATGTTGTTCCCGTCGACGAGAACGTACGCCGTGTGCTGACCGTCGACTTCGACCACGGCGATCCGGAGGCCAAGTGGGCCGATGCCGTCGAGGGCGTCCCACTCGGTTCGCTCCCACGCGACGCCGAGTTGGATCGGCCCGGTCGGCGCCTCGTCCAGCCGCTGGCCGGCGCGCTTCGCGGCGGTGATCATGTCGAACGCGCGCTGGCTCCCGGGCGTGACGTGGCCGAGGTCCTCGCCCTGCAGGCCGTTGTTGGAGTTGTGGGCGTCGACCAGCAACACGTCGTCGAGGCCGACGGTACGGGCCTCGGCGGCTGCCGAGAGACCGACACCGTACTCCACGTCGTCCGCGAAACCGGGGGCGTAGGTGGCGACGAGGAGCGCGTCGTCGCCGAACGCCTGCCCGAGCATCGTCGCCTCGCCTGCCTGCGTTCGAATGCTCCGGGTCGCCTCGTCGGTGTACGTGAGCTTCGCCTGCGCGGCGTCGATGGCGTCGAGAATCGGGTCTACCTCACGCTCGGTGACGAGGTTGAAGTCGTGGCCGGCGGTGGCGTGTGGCGGAAAGACGAGGCCGTCGGTGTGTTCGGCCACGCGGACGGGGAAGTTACCGCCGCCGATCTCACCCATCGGACCGGGATGGATCATCGGCAGGACGAACCGCGCCTTCTGGGTGCCATCGGGGCGCTGGAAGGCGAGGACCGTCACGGGGACGACGGCCTCCTCACCCAGTTTCTCGAAGAAGTCCTCCAACTCCCGCGACCCCTCGGCGACGTGGCCGATGAACCCGCGGATGAAGTCGAGGACGGAGACGCCGAGGCTCCGTTGCCACGGGCGGTCGATCACGCGGACGAACGCGTAGACGGCGCCGGCGTAGACGACGCAGGTGACCGCGAGCAACTGGAAGTGGTTGGCGTCGATGACCCAGAGTTCCGGCGGCGCCTCCGACGCCCGCGAGAGGTAGGGCATCAGGTAGGCGTCGACGAGCGGGCCGCCGAGTTCCAGAAAGCGAACCGTCCCGCTGTAGACGAACAGAAAGACCGCCGAAACGACGGTCTGGAGGCTGGCGGGCACCGCCGCGATGAGCAGCGACGACTGCGACACCGCCATCACGACCAGCAGGCGGAAGGCGAAGATGGAGGCGAGTGCGATGACCAGGGCGTCGTAGACGAACGTCTGTCCGAGCGGTGTGAGCAGGGAGACGATGCCCGCCCCGATGACGATGGCGACGAGGATGAGCTCACAGAGAAGCGCCAGCAGCGAGGAGCGGTTGGGGGTGAGTTTCCCGCCGACGACGCGGTCGACGCCGGTCGTCCCAACCGACGCGATGACGGTCGGTAGCCCGATGAAGAAGATGCCCTGCCACGCGTCTCGGCCGAGGATGAGGAGGTTGCGCCAGGTGGGATCGGTGGTGCCGGAGTCGAAGGCGGCGATGCCGGCCATGGCCGCGATGGCGAGGGCGAACCCGAGGCTGGCGTACCAGCTCGGCGCGGTGAAGATGTACCGCGACAGCCCGGCCAGATCCGACTGGGTCGCCGTCATTCAATCGCTCCGACGAGACGGGGCGTCGTAAAACTCTCCCTTCAGCATGGCTATCGTCACACAGCCGGTCGCATCACCGACAGCAGTCGATGAAGTTCTCGAACAGTTCGTCGCCTTCCTCCGTGTGGGCGACTTCGGGATGCCACTGGACGCCGTAGAGATCGCGGTCCGTATCGCTCATGGCTTCGATGTCGCAGACGTCGCTCGTCGCGGTGTGTGTGAAGCCGGTGGGAAGGGCGGTCACCTCGTCGGCGTGACTCGCCCACACGCGCGTCTCGGGGGCGAGCGATCCGACGACGGGGTCGGTCTCGTCGACGATGCGCACGTCCACGTCGGCGTAGCCGCCGTAGTCACCGGCGCTCACCTCGCCGTCCAGTTCGACGGCCATGATCTGCATACCGAGGCAGATGCCGAGAATGGGCACGTCCATCTCCAGATACTCCGCACAGCGTCCGATGCGATCCATATCGGGACCACCCGAGAGCACGAGGCCGTCCACGTCCAGTTCCGAGGGCGGCGTGGTGTTGTCGACGATTTCGGTGTCCACGCCCGCGTCGCGGAGCGCCCGCCGCTCCAGGTGTGTGAACTGGCCGTGGTTGTCGACGACGACGATCCGAGTCATTACCGCGTGGTAGTCCGACAGCGCGTAAAAACGGATCGAATGTCAGCGGTCGTCGCGCTCTTCGCGCTCCGCCGCCGTCCGAAACCCAAACTCCGCCTGCTCTTGGCTCCGGCGCTCCTCGCGGGCCGCGAGCGCTTCCGCGTCCGGATTCACGTCGTCGTCGATGCGTGCCCAGCCGGCGTGGACCTTCGCGTGACACCAGCGACAGAGCGATACGGTGATCTCGTGGGCGAAGTCGTCGTTCCGGTCGCTCGATCCGTACGACAGATGGTGTTCTTCCAGCAGGGGCCGGGTCTCCTCGTGTGCCATCCGGACCTCCTCCAGTCCGCACCGACGGCACGTCCGGCCGTCGGTCGTCGAGCGGTAGTGAGGGCAGTCACACCACTCGGCGTCGCCGGCGACGACGCAGTCGTAGTCGTCCGCGCGCCGCGCGGCCGCAAACTCGGGGTCGTCGTCGGCCAACGGTCGGCTGTCGTCGGCCTCCGGCCGACTGCCCGAGGGACTGTGTCCCTCGCTGCTCGGGGGACGTCGTCCCCCGCTGTCGCCAGCGCGTTCGAGCGCGAATCGGCATCGACCGTCGCCGGTGAGGTGGTCACACCGGTCGGCGTGGACGTAGGGATCGTCGACGCCGACTGGCGTGCCCGTGGGCGTCCGCTCCATGGTCGAGCGGTCGGTTTACACGGGTATGAACCTGTTCACCCGTCGTACCCCGCGTACTCCATCAACTGGGCGAACACGTCCGAGTCCATCGCCGACTCGTAGACGATGCCGCCGACCATGCCGCCGGGGTAGGAGTTCCCGTTCATCGCGTGGCTGACCTTGTGACAGTGCATGAGGTAGATGCCGGGATCGGCGTCCGCCTCGAACTCGATGGTCTTGCGCTCCGCCGGAGCGAGGTCGAGGATATCCTCCTCGTACTGGGCGACATCGGGGATCTGTGATCCGTCCTTCTCGACCACCCGGAATCGGTGGTTGTGGGTGTGGATCGGGTGGTTCATGTAGCCGTTGTTGGCGAAGTGGATGCGGACACGGTCGCCCTGCGAGACGAGGACGGGCGACCCGTCCTCCGGATGCAGGGTCCGCGGTGCCGCCCGACCGTTGATCGTGAACACGTCCGGCTTGCGGTCCCGGGGGCTGTAGCTCACCGACTCGCCGGCCATCTGCCGGTTGAGTCGAGAGTCCCAGTCCTTGACGGTCATGAACAGTTCTTGGTCCGCGGACTCGTACCCCTTCGGATCGACCCGGAAGATGCCGTACATGCCCATGTCGATGTGGCGGTGGGTCTGGTAGTGGCAGTGATAGAGGTGCGTCCCCGGCACGTTCGCCGGAATCTGGTAGGTGTGTTTCTCGCCGGGCATCACCGTGATGCCGGTGGTGGTGGGCACGCCGTCGTTCTCCCACGTCTTGCGAACGCCGTGGAAGTGGACGGTGTGGGGCATGTCGGCGTTGGTGTTGTCGAGGGTCACCTCCATGTCCTCGCCTTCGGTCGTCCGGATGATCGGGCCGGGCACGCTCGGCGCGCGGTCGTCCGCCTGCCACGCCCAGACCCGCGGTAGTTCGACCGGACCACCCATCGAACTTCCCGGGTGGACGGGGAGTGTCGAGGTGACCGAACGCAGGGTCACCCGATTGTTCTGTTCGGTTACGTCGACCACCTGTGGTTTGGCCGCCTGCGGGAGCGACGCGGCGGACTGTTGGGCCGCCGTCGCTGCCCCGGCGCGCGACGGGTCCGTATTGGTCGGCGCTGCACAGCCAGCGAGTCCGACCACCCCCGCCGTACCGGTCGCCTTCATGAACTGCCGACGCGAGAGCTTCGTTCCGGGTGCGCCAACTTGGTTCGTCATACCGACTAGGCGTCTGGAGGGCATAGACAAGCCATGCTCGACGGTTCTCGGGGGCCGGCAACGGCGGTGCGAATCCCCGAACCGGTTCGGGCCGTATAAGTACTCGCTGCCGACGAACTCCCGAATACACGAATATGTTCGTCTGAGGCACGTCCCCCTGCCGTCAGCGTCGGTCGCGGTCGTCGTCGATGTCGCGCCGCGCGGTGCGTTCGGCCGCCGATCGATCCATCACCTCGCGGTTCTCGTGTTCGGCGCGGACTAGTCGGTAGAGCAGGAGTGGCCCGGCGACGCCGAACAGCAGGACGAGTAGCAAAACACCGACACCGTCGGCCATCTACCCGAGGAAGACGTCGACGATGTCACCCCCTCGCGAGCCAACGTCGCGGTACAGCTCCGAGTAGCCGCAGTTGGTACACGAGACGACGCGGAAGGAGTTCGTCTGTATGTCGAACATCTTGCTGAGGCCGCCGCCGGTGGTGGATATCTTCCCAACGTCGGTCTCGGTGTGGCCGCATTTCGGACAGCCGCGGTTGTCTGCTTCCATAGCCGACTGGTCGAGCGCAGTCGTGGAAAAGTCGTCGGTGGCTCAAATCCGCGTTTGTGGGACTGATCCTGTCGGCTGTAACTGTTTCAAGATATTCGCCGCCCCAGGGTGGCGAATATCTTAATTGACTCACAGCCGACAGTATGACCCACACGGCGGGGTTCAGGAGTAGTTGTCGTAGATGGTTTCGGCCTCGGCGGCGCGACTCGACGCGAGATCCAACAGATCGTCCGCCACGTCCTCGAAGGCTTCGGCGCGGTCCGGGAGTTGCGATATTCGTTCGTCGAGGCGGTCCTCCACGTCGTTCAGGAGTTCGTAGGCCTGGTCGGCCGTGTCGGCCGCCTCGCTGGTCCGGCCGCCGTCGATTTCGTCGCGTGCTTCGACGATCATCGAGGCGGCGTCGTGGATGTCCGCGGCGTCGTCACCGAGGTTCGCGAGCACGTCCGCCTCGTCGGTCAGCTGGGTCACCTTCGCCTCGTACTCGTCGCCGTCGATGGCGTCGATCGCGGACGCGCTGTCGACGTCCATCTCCTCCTCGATGGTGGCTGTCGGCTGGTTCACCTCCTCGCTCGTCGTCTCGACGCGTTCGATGTCGTCCGCGGCGTCGTCGAGTTCACGCTCGTCGAGGTGCGTGTGGGCCTCGGTGAGGGCGTCGTGGCCGTCGATGAGCCAGGACTGCGCGTCGGTCGCGTGCGTGAGGAAGCGCTGTAGCGTATCCAGTGACGCGATGGCCGACCGTTGCTTCTCGGTCGTCGCCTCGGCTTCGGCCGCGTGGAGGGCTCGCTGCACTCGGTCCAGACGGAGGAGGACGTCGCGGGCCCGGAACTCTTCCGTCTCGGCCGTCACCGACAGCAGGTCGTCGGTGACGCCGCCGGTGTAGACGTAGATGGCTTCCGTGAGACGGTCCTGCGCGTCGTCGATGTGCTGGGCCGCCTCCGGCGACGCCTCGGGTTCGGGCGTGGCGGTCGGTTCCGGCGTGTCGGTCGGAGTTGGTTCTGGCGTGTCGGTCGCGGTCGGTTCTGGCGTGTCGGTGGAGGTCGCCGTGGCGGTCGGCTGGCTTCGCTGGCCGCCGAAGCAACCGGCCACGAGGGGGGTCAGGGCGACGAGGTACGCGCGTCGATCCATACGCGACGCCTACACGTGAGTCGGGTAAAACGTATCGATACTGTCAGACGCACGTTAGACGCTATCGCGACGTAAATAGGCAGTTGCGGAGGTGTGTGCGACGTGCGTCAGACACGTATCAAATTTCGATGAAAACATATAGGTCGTCGTCGCCGCACAGATTGTCACGATGACCCTCCTCGGCACGTCCGGCACCGCCCGATCACGGGTGGCTGCGCTCGCGGTTGCGCTGCTCGCCACCATCGCCACGTGGAACGCCCTGCTCAACACCGCGCTCGCCCGCTCCGGGCTGGCGTCGGCCCTGCAGCTCACCTACGACCTGACGCTCCCGCTCTCGGCGGTTCAGGCGGCGGTCGGGCTCGCCATCGCGACGCTCGCCGTCGCTGTGATCGTCGCGGCCCTCGCGCGCACGTTCGCACCGGACACTGACGCCCTCGGTGGCAGCGAGACGCTCGCCCAGACGGCGCTGGCCTACGCCCGCGCCGTCGTCGTTGCCGTCGGTGGCGCCCTCGCCGCCGCAGTGGGGCTCGCCGTACTCGTCGTCCCCGGCCTCCTCGTCCTCGTCCACCTGCCGCTGGTGTTCGTCGCCGTCGCGGTCGATGGGGCTCCAATCGGGCAGGCAGTCGACCGGACGTGGACGCAGGCCCGTGGGTCCCGGGCACGGGTGGCCGCCGTCGGCCTCGCCGTCGTCGCCATTCCGCTCGCTCTCGCGGTGATCGCGACGCTCACCGCCCTGCTCCCGCCGACGGTCGAACTCGCTCTCGGCGTCGCCGTCACCACGCTCGCGGCCGTGGCCGGCATCGCCGCCTTCACGACCATCGCCGGTTCGATCAACGGGACAAACGCCGACCGATCGCGGACCGATCGGGTCGCGCCGACTACCTCTCGCCAGCTATAACGCTCTTCCCTCACCCGCCCCAGAGGCTGGTATGACACGCATCGTTCACGACGACCGGGTCCTCGCGACCGACGTGACCGTCGCCGACTCCCTTCTCGCCAAGGCTCGCGGACTGATGTTCCGTCGATCGTTCCCCGAGGGCTCGGCGCTCGTTTTCCCCTTCGACAGTCCCGCTTCCCGGACGCTCCACATGGTCGGTGTCCCCTTCGACATCGACGCCGTCTGGCTCCTGGAGGGGCGAGTCGAGCGGACCGCGCGTCTGTCGGCGTGGACTGGCCTCGGCCGTGCGACGGCCGATACCGTGATCGAACTCCCCGCCGGCGCTGCCGACGGGATCGAAGCAGGCGACGTGATCCGGATCGACGAGTATCGCAGCGATCGACAGTCATTGCACAGCTGATCACAGTCCGGCGTACGGCCGGCTGTGCAAGCAGCTTCGGTCGCTACTCTCGGGAGAGATTTATCACCTCCCGCGTCGCTTCACTGGGTATGGATATCCGTTCGAACGCCGACGCGGAACTGGTCGAAGCGGTGCCGGACGTACACCTCTCGCAGTTGGCTGCGGGCGAGAAGATGAGCGTGCAGGGCTACGTCATCGACGCCGGGGCGAGCGTCCCGGAGCACAGCCACCCGCACGAACAGGCGGGCTACGCGTGGCGCGGCGAAGCGACCTTCATCATCGACGGCGAGGAGCACGTCGTGTCGGCGGGCGACTCCTACGTCATCCCCGGCGGCGAGGCCCACCGCGTCGAGAACCGGGGCGACGAACCCTTCGAGGGCGTCGACATCTTCAGCCCGCCGCGGACCGATCCGGACTGGAAAGAGTAGCTACCCCTCGCGCCGTAGCCGTTTCACCACGAACGACTCGTCGAGCTCACCGAGGAACTCGCCCAGCCGCGGTCCCTCGGTGTCGTCGAAGAAGAGCCGGTAGCCGGCCGCGAAGAAGTCGCCGACTTCGACCCCGTGTTCGCGAGGGATCTCGTACATCTGCCCCTGAATCGCCTCGCCGTCGTGGCCCTCGGCGACGAAGTCGGCTAGGTCGGAAAGCGCCGCGGTCACGTCGTCGTCGAGGTCCACGTCGGGCAACTCGGCCTGCAGGCGGTAGTTGTAGGCGTTGTCCATGCGCTCGGCCCAGGTGCGTGCGCGCTCGACCCGTTCGAGCGCCTCCTCGATCGCCCACTCGGGCGTGTCGTCGTCGACGAAGCCCTGGTTGCGCGCCATCCGCACCCGCAGGTCGCGGTCGTCGGTCATCCCCAGTACCGCCGCGAAGGTGTAGGGGAGACGCACCCGCTCCGGGCGCACCTCGTCGACGAGGAAGGGATAGGCGCGGTCCGCGAGGGGCTTCAGGTCCTCGTCCTCCGCGTCGCCGAAGTAGACCCGCTCGAATCGGTCGAACTCGTCGACCAGCAGGTCGATACGCTCCACGTCGAAGTCCTTCGCGCGCTTCGGATTGCGGACGAAGAAGTAGCGCAGGACCTCGGGTTCGAGGAGGGCGAGCACCTCGTCGACGGTGACGACGTTGCCGGCGGAGGAGGAGAGGGGGTCGCCGTTGAGCGTGAACCACTCGTAGGTCATCGGTACCGGCGGCTCGATATCGAGGACGCGGCGGGCGATCTCCTCGCCGCTGGGCCACGACCCTTCGGCGTGGTCTTTGCCGAAGGGTTCGAAGTCGACGCCGAGGACCTTCCACTGGGCCGGCCACTCGAAGCGCCACGGGAGTTTCCCCTCCCGGAGCGTGGCCGTCCCCTCGTGGCCGCAGCCGTCGATGTGGTCGCCGCCGGCGTCGAGGCCGGAACATCGGTAGTCGACCGTCCCTACGTCGAGGTCGACCCCGCGTACGTCCTGTGTCAGCTTTCCGCACTCCGAACACTGTGGCATGAAGGGAACGTAGCTCTCGTCGACGCCGTCCTGATACTCGGCGAGGACCCCGCGGGCGAGATCGCGCTTTTCGAGCACCTCGCGGGTGACGGCCTCGAACTTGCCCGATTCGTAGAGTTCGGTGTTCGACACCATCTCGACGTCGACACCGACGGCGTCGGCGCTCCGGGCCAGCAGATCGGTGAAGTGTGCGCCGTACGATGCCGTCTCGCCGAAGGGATCGGGGATGTCGGTGTAGGGTTTCCCGAGGTTGCGGCCGAGAGCGCTGGCGTCCACGTCACCGAGGCCGACGAGGTTCCAGTCCGCGTCGGCGAGGGTGCGCGGGACGTTCCGCAGGGCGTCGCGGTCGTCGCTCGTGAATACCTGTCGGACTTCGTGACCGCGTTCGCGGAGAGTGGCGGCGACGAAGTAGCCGCGCATGATCTCGTTGAAGTGGCCGAGGTGGGGGACGCCGGAGGGGGAGACCCCGCCCTTGATAACGATCGGATCGTCGGGGTCGCGCGCCTCGATGTCGTCGGCGATGTCGTCGGCCCAGAAGGCGTTGTGTCCGTCGCTCATGACCACTCGGAGTCACAGCCGTCGGGCACCACGTCGGTTCCGGAGTGGTCGCCGTCGAGGACGGCACTGGCGACGCGTTCGGGGTCGGTGCCGTCGAGAACGATCGTTCGCATCTTCGAGCGTTCGATGAGTTTCGCCGCCAGCAGATCGACCGGTGCGGAAGCACCGGCGCCGCGACTCATCGGTGCGACGAGGTCGACGAGCTCCGTCCCGGTGAGCCGGCCGTACTGTTCGGCCTCGGGGTCGGTGTCGGGATCGGCGCTGAACACACCGTCGACGCTCGTGGCGTAGACGAGGAGGTCCGCGTCGACGTACTCCGCGAGCGCCGCGGCGACGGCGTCGGTCGTCTGGCCGGGCATGACACCGCCCATGACGGGGACGTCGCCCCGACGGAGCGCCTCGCCCGCTTCCTCGTACTCGTGGGCCGGCGAGGGGGCCGCGCGGTCGTCGAGCGCCGCGATCAACAGGCGCGCGTTGATCCGCGTGACGTCGATGCCGATCTGATCTAGCTGTACTTCGTTGGCACCGAGACGCCGCGCCGCCCCGATGTACTCGCGGGCAGTGCCGCCGCCCCCGACCACCGCGCCGACTTCGCAGCCCTCGTCGACGAGGCGTTCGACCGCCGCCGCGTGGCCCGCGACGCGGTCGGCGTCGAGGTCGGGCGCGAGGACGCTCCCGCCGATAGAGATCACGACTCGCATTGGCGTCGGGTAGCCACGAGGCGGGCTTAAGGGTTGTCAAGCGGGTATCGTGCGCCATTCGCTGTCGTGCCGTCGAGACACAGTTAAGGCTCCGCGCCCGCGTTCACGGTGTATGAAGACGCTCAACCTCGTCGGTCCGGACGCCGTGGGGCTGGCCGACCGACTCGTCCCGCGACTCGACGGCCGGGTCGCCACCGTGGAGACGCTCCCGGAGACGGCCGCCCGCGACACCGACGCCGGCGCGGCGTACGGCCTCTCCCGTGACGGATCGTGGCTCGGCGCGGGCGACGGACGGACCCTCACCGACCTGCTCGACTCGCTCGTTCCCGACTACGACCACGCCCTCACCGTCGGCTTCGACGATGCCCACCTCCCGACGGTCGTCGTCGGCGACGCCGATCCGGCCGGCGACGTGGTTGCAACGCTTGCCGACGCCGAGGCTGACCTGGACCCCGTCCTCGACGCCGTGGCCGACCTCGACGCCCGCATCACGCTCGAATCGCTGGTCGAGCGGGCGAAGGCCTCACCGCTCGCGGAGCGCTCCGGCGCTATCGCGACCTTCACCGGGCGCGTCCGGGTCAAAGACTCCGATGACGACACTCCAACGACCCAACTGGAGTTCGAGAAGTACGAGGGCGTCGCCGCCGACCGGCTGCGCACCATCCGGGCAGAACTCGAAGAGCGTGATGGCGTGTTCGAGGTGCTCATGCACCACCGCACTGGCGTCATCCGCGAAGGCGAGGATATCGTGTTCGTCGTCGTCCTCGCCGGCCACCGTGAAGAGGCCTTCCGTACCGTCGAGGACGGCATCAACCGGCTCAAAGACGAGGTCCCCATCTTCAAAAAGGAGTCGACGGTCGAAGAGGAGTTCTGGATCCACGAGCAGTCCTGACAGCCAACGCAGGCCGCGCGATACCATTCTCCCGCCCAATCGACGACACAAAGCGATCTGGACCGGATTATCCCGCTCAAAACCGGATTTCGACCGGTATTGTATTCATAAATAAAATACAAGAAACAAATTCTCAGAAGCGCTCGTAAAATGTTTCGAGGCTTCGTAAAACGTGCTGAATATTCCCTGAAACCGGGTGAATCGATAAAACCGCCCGAACTGCTCCGAACGTTCCTCCCTTTATAACATCCTCCGGCCTGTACGGTGGAGTGAGGCGACAACAAATGAGCGCAACCGCAGACCCCTCCACCGAGACCGACGACAGCGCGTCCAAAGAGGAGCAGTTGAAGCAGTACCTGCTCTCGAAGGCGCAGGACGGTGAACTCTACTTCAAGAGCAAGTTCATCGCGGACGAGGTCGGGCTCTCGCCCAAAGAGATCGGCGCCCTGATGGTCAAGCTCCGAGATTCGGCGACTGAGCTCTCCGTCGAGAAGTGGTCGTACACGAGTGCGACCACGTGGCGCATCGAACCCGCATAGATCCGTCGCCGCTGGTCCCCCGCCACGCGCACACTGGACACTCGCTTCACGGGTTTTATACTGCTGAACGACGTACCGAGTAGTGATGGACGGAGCCGACGGACCGCCGTCTGACGCCCTTGATGCGGTGTTTTACGTTCGCGAGGCCGAACGCGACGGCGATCGGTTTCGGTACTACGGTGAGCCACTCGTCCCCCGTGGCGCGTTGGCCGACGAACTCCGGGAGCCGTTCCACCGTGCCGGCTACCGTCTCGACCTGGAGGCGGGTCGAGAGCCGTACGAGACCACAATCGTCGCTACGCCCGCCGACGGGCGCATCGACGGGGTGCCGTGGACGAACCTCGCCCTGTTCGTCGCGACGATCCTCTCCACGCTACTCGTGGGGGCGGCGGCGTGGTACTACATTCCTCCAGCCGACCTCGCGTCGAATCCCCTGCTCGCCCTGCGTGCGTGGCCGTTCACGGCCGCCGTCCTCGGCGTCCTCACCGCCCACGAACTCGGCCACTACCTCGCCGGTCGGTACCACGGCGTCGACGTGTCCCTCCCCTACCTCATCCCCTTCGTCGTCCCCTTCGGCACGCTCGGTGCGATCATCCGCATGCGCGGCAAGATGCCCGACCGCAAGACGTTGTTCGACATCGGTGTCGCCGGCCCGCTGACGGGGCTCGTCGCAACCGTCGTCGTGACTGCGGTGGGCCTCTCGCTCGATCCCATGACTATCCCCGAGCGGGTCGTCGATGCGCCCGGTCAGATCATCATCTTCAACAACCCGCCGCTGCTCGACCTCATCGCGACGGCGCTCGGTCAGCCCACCAGCTACGCCGCCCCCACGAAGACCGTCCACCCCGTCATCATCGGCGGCTGGGTCGGGATGTTCTTCACCGTCCTCAACCTGCTCCCGGTCGGCCAACTCGACGGCGGACACATGGTACGGGCGATGCTGGGCCGACGACAGGAGACGGTTGCGTCACTCGTGCCCCTGACCCTGTTCGGCCTCGCGGCCTACCTCTACTACGTGCGGAATCTCGCGTTCAACGAGTCGGTCGGACTGTGGGCCGTCTGGGGCCTGTTCGCCACGTTCATCGCGTACAACGGCCCCGCTCACCCCGCCGACGAGACGCCGCTCGGCTGGAAACGACAGTTGGTCGGCCTCGTCACCTTCGGCCTCGGCGCGCTCTGTTTCCTGCTCGTCCCCATCCAACTGTTGTAGCAGGTGAGCCGCCACCCCACTCCGTCAGGCGACCGGCTGTCCAGACACTGCTAGTGGGTGTACCCCCGATCCGGGAGCGACTCGCCGTCGGCGACGACGCCATCCTCCGTCGCCGTCCCGATTCTGGTGAGCGACACGTCGACCGTCTCGCGTACCTCGTCGACCGCCGAGGCCGGTGCGGTGAACACGAGTTCGAAATCCTCGCCGAAGTACGCCGTGAGTTCGCGCCGATCGCTCGCGCCGTCCGCGACGGCGTCGACGCTCGGATCGACCGGGAGCCGGTCCCACTCGATGCGGACGCCGCAGTCGCTCGCGTCGGCGAGTTGGTGGAGCGAGCGCGCGAGGCCGTCCGAGGAGTCCATCATCGCGGTGGCGACGGGCGCCACTTGCCGGCCGGCGGCGACCCGCGGTTCGAACTGGAAGAGGGCGTTCCCTCGGTCGGCGTTCCCGCGATCGAACTCACGGACGGCCGCGCCGGTCCGCCCGAGAGTGCCGGTCACGTAGACGGCCTCACCCGGCGACGCGCCCGAGCGATAGACGGGGTCGTCGACCCGTCCGACGACCGCCCCGGCGACGGTGAACTCGTCGTGGCTATCGAGGTCGCCGCCGACGTACTCGGCGCCGGTCAGGTCGCACACGTCGCTCGCGCCGTCGACGAACGCTCCGATCTCTCCGGCGTCGAACGTCGGCGCGCCGTAGGCGGCGACGGCCGCGGTGGCGTCCCCACCCATCGCTGCCACGTCCGAGAGCGAGGCCCCGATGGTCCGCCAGCCCGCCGTGTACCGTGTCGTCCCGGGCGGGAAGTCCGTTCGCTCGTGGAGCATGTCGGTCGTCACCACCAACCCGTCGATCACCGCCGCGTCGTCGCCCGCCGCGCCAATCTCGCCGGCGAGCATGCCCAACGCGCTCCGTTCGTCCATGGGCGGCGTTCGCGGCGGTGAAATAAAAAGCCACGACGAGTCACGCCGAGTCGGAGGCTTAATGCGTCGGCTCCACCTCCGCAGGTACATGGCAGGCGGACGGGTTCGAGCCACGATACTCGGATTCGCCGGCGCGCTCGTCGTCTTCGCTATCCTGTTTTCGGTCGCGGGCGTCGACGACCTCCTCGCGGAGCTCGCGGGCGCCGACCTCCGCCTCGTGGCGCTGGTCTTTCTCGCGACCCTCGGCTGGCTCGCCGCGTGGGGCTTCTCGCTGCGAACCGTCCTCGACGTGCTCGGCGTCTCGCTCTCGGTCCCGCAGGCCTTCCTCGTGTTCACCGGCGCGATGTTCTCGAACAACGTCACGCCGTTCGGGCAGGCTGGCGGCGAGCCGATCACCGCCCTCCTCATTTCGCGGGTGGCCGACACCGAGTACGAGAAGGGACTCGCCGCTATCGCCAGCGTCGACACGCTCAATTTCGTCCCCTCGATTACCATCGCCGTCGTCGGCGTCGGCTACTACGTCACCGAAGTCACGCTCGGCACGAACCGCCGGCTCGAACTCGCCCTCGTGGCGGTCGCCGTCCTCGCGATTGGCGTCCCCGCGCTCGTCTACGTCGGTTGGCAACGCCGCTACCAGCTCGAATCCCGGGTCGTGGGCGTCGTCACGCCCCTCGTTCGCCGGATAGCGAGCCACCTCCCCCGCGCCCCCGTTCCGACCGCCGGCGGGATCGAACGTCGGATCAACGGCTTCTTCCGCGCTATCGAGCGCGTAGCGACGAATCCCCGGGGGCTGGCGCTCGCGCTCGGCCTGTCCGCTATCGGCTGGTTCTTCCAGATGCTCGGCCTCTGGCTCGCGTTTGAGGCCATCGGTACCCCGATCCCCCTCTCTGTCGCGCTCTTTGTCGTCCCCATCGGCGCCATCGCAGGCGTGACACCTCTCCCCGGCGGCGCCGGCGGCATCGAGAGTGTCCTCGTCGTCCTCCTCGTCGCCGCTCCGCTGCCAGCCGTCACCGAACCCATCGCCCTCGCCGCAGTCGTCGTGTTTCGGGGTGCGGTCTACTGGACGCCGACGGTGCTCGGCGGCCTCGTAACCGGCGTCGTGGGGCTTCGGTCGTCGGGCGTGCCGTAGCTCCCCGCGTCTAATACGATGGGTTTAAACGCCGTCCGCAGGAACCTTGCGCCAATGGTAACCCTCTACGACGTGCCGGCGGACGCGCTCATCGACGAGCTCGCCGAGCGGCTCGAGGACCGAATCGACGACCCCGACTGGGCGAACTACACCAAGACCGGCGTCAGCAAAGAGCTCCCACCCCAGCAGGACGACTTCTGGCACGTCCGCGCGGCGAGCCTCCTGCGGAAGGTGGCCATCGACGGTCCCGTCGGCGTCGACCGCCTCTCGACGGCCTACGGCGACCGCAATCAGGGCTCGACCCGCTACCGCGTCGCCGCCCCCCACGCCGACGCCGGCAGCAAGAATATCATCCGAACCATCCTCCAGCAGCTCGAAGACGAGGGTCTCGTCTCCACCGCACAGGGTGAGGGTCGCGTTGCGACGCCCGACGGCCAGAGCCTCCTCGACGAGATCGCCGCCGACGTTCTCGAGGACCTCGACCGTCCCGAGCTCGAAAAGTACGCGTAGACGCCGTCACACCGGTCGATCCCGTCCGAGCGGCGACCCATCGCTGCCTCCGGACCGACCGCCGTGTTCTCCGAAATCGTTTTCACCGTTTCGACGGCTATTCGTACCCATGAGTGGCAACCCCGATGACGAACGGCTCGAAGAGCTCCGTCAGCAGAAGATGCAGGAACTGCAAGAGCAGGCACAGGAGGGCGGTGCCGGCGGTGACCGCGCCGAGGCCCAGCAGGCCGCCCAGCAGCAGGCCGAAGCGCAAAAGCAGGCGCTCCTGAAGCAACACCTCACCGACGGTGCGCGCCAGCGACTCAACGCCGTCCAGATGTCGAAACCCGAGGTGGCCGAACAGGTCGAACAGCAGGTCGTCGCGCTTGCCCGGAGCGGCCGTATTCAGGATCGCATCGACGAAGAGCAGATGCGGAAACTGCTGAAGGAACTCACCCCCGACAAGAGCTTCGACATCCGTCGGCGCTGAATGGACGTCGCCCTGCTTTACAGCGGCGGCAAGGACTCGACGCTCGCGGCGCTCGTCCTCGACCGGTTCTACGATGTCGAACTCGTCACCGGCACGTTCGGGATCAGTTCGGACTGGCGTCACGCCGAACGGGCGGCCGAGCAGCTGGGCTACCCCTTCCGGACGCTGGACCTCGACGCCGCCGTCGCCACGGACGCCGTCGAGCGCATGCGCGACGACGGCTACCCACGAAACGGCATCCAGTTGGTCCACGAACACGCCCTCGAACGCGCTGCCGAGGTGGACACCACGGCCGTCGCCGACGGCACCCGCCGCGACGACCGGGCGCCCACCATCCCCCGCTCGACAGCACAGAGCCTCGAAGACCGACACGACGTGGACTATCTCGCACCCCTCGCCGGCTTCGGCCGCGCCGCCGTCGACCGTCTCGTCGACGACACCCTCGACGTGGAAGTCGGACCGAGCGAGTCCATCCCCCGGGCGGACTACGAGGCCGAGCTTCGGGTGCTTCTGTCCGAACGTGCGGGTCCCGAGGCCGTCGACGCCGTCTTTCCCCCACACGACCAGACGCACGTCCGCGGCGTCCGTCCGTCGTCTGATGATACCCGATCCCGTCGTCCGACGGACGACGCCCCCGATACGTCGAAGTGATTGGGCGCGAAAGTAACGCTATGGACCTCCTCGAGGCGCTGTCGGCCGACGCGCCCCTCGTCTGTGTCGTCGGCGCTGGCGGCAAGAAGACGACGTTGTACGCACTCGCCAACCGGCTGGATCGCGCAGTCGTGACCGCGACCGTCCGCATCCCCATCTTCGACGATCACGTCGCCGCCGTGCGCGTCACCCGTGATCCGGTGGGGACGCTCCGCGGCGCGACCGACTGGCCACTCGGTCTCGTCCCCGAACGGGAGCGCGACGACCGCTATCTCGGCTACGACCGCGAGACGGTCACTGCGATCCGCGCGACGCCCGGTCACGGTCCGGTGCTGGTGAAAGCCGACGGCGCTCGCACCCGCTTGCTGAAGGCGCCGGACGAGCGCGAACCGCAGATCCCCGCCACCGCGGACACCGTGATCTCCGTCGCCAGCGCCCGGGTCGTCGGCAAGTCCCTCACCGGCGACCACGTGCATCGCCCGGAACGCGTGGCCGACATCACCGGTCTCGATATCGGCGACTCCATCCGCGCTGCCGACGTGGGTGCCGTCCTCGCCAGCCGGCAGGGTGGCCGCAAGCGCGTGCCGCCGAGCGCGACGGTCGTCCCCCTGATCAACATGGTCGACGACGACGAGTTGGCCGAGACGGGGCGGCAGATTGCCGAGGCGATTCACGACCACGCCGACGTGCCGCGGGTGGTGCTCGCGCGGATGCTGGAGCCGACGGTCGTCGACGTGATCGAGTAGCCGCTCCGCCGCTGCACCCGGCCCCCAGCCGCACGACCCCGGAGACGCGCAATCGGTCGTGTGCTGGCTTATACTGCCGGCTGTACGTCGAGCAAGACATTCGCCGCCCCGGAGTGGCGAGTATTTTGAAACAGGTACTACCGACAGTATCACGACCCCTCTTCGAGTCGCTGTGCCGCGTCCGCGAAGTCCGTTCTCGTGTTGCAGTTCTCGAAGGTCCGGGGATGGCCGTGATCGTGCACTTCCTCGGCGTCCACGACGACGAAATCCAAGTCGAACAACGGCGCGACGATACGCGCTTTCTCTTCTTCCAGCGCCGTCTCACAGGCGTCGGCCATGGCGGCCGCTCGGTAGACGGCGTGGGTCGTCTCGAACCACTGGTCGGGTCGAGGGACGGCAGCGTCGTGTTCCTCGGCTCGGTCGAACAGGTAGTCGACGAAGTCGGCGTCGACGAACGGCATGTCGCAGGCGACGACGAACGCGTACTCGGTGTCGGCGGCTCGGAGTCCAGTCGCCATCCCCGCCATCGGTCCCTCGTCGGGGTAGTCGTCCTCGGCGAACGTGACGGGGACGGCGGCGCCGTCGAGGGCGTCTTCGATTGCCGGCACCTGCGCAGCCCGGCAGTTGATCACCACGCGGTCTACCGCGGGAGCGATCCGATCGACCACCCGCCGGATCATCGGCGTTCCCGCGAGGTCGGCGACGGCCTTGTCCTCGTCGCCGAACCGCGTCGACCGTCCGCCGGCGAGCACGACGGCAGTGCGCTCGGACATGGCGACGGCTACACGCCCCACCTTTTTACGTCGTCGGATGTCGCTCACCTTTTTACGTCGTCGGGTCGCGCCCTGCGCGACCGCTCCTCGCAAAAAGCGGGACCAAAAACGGCCGCGACTCGCTTCGCCGCTCGTCGCGGTCGGTCGTGCTTTACAATAAATCGTACTTGACCGCACCGCATCTGTCACTCGATCCCGCGACACAGGTCGCCGACGACCCGCGCGGCGGTCTGCGCCTCCACACGCCGCTCCTCGAACACCTCCCGAGCGCTCACGACGGCGTCGGGGTCCGCGTCGAACTCGGTGTCCGGATAGGTCACCGCCGCGAGGACGAGCGGCGTCGCCGGTGCGGTCGGGACGCCCGCGCCGCCGTCGAGCGGTTCGGGGCCGAGAACGCGCTCGATCCGGTCGCGGCCACTCGCGCCGCTCCCCACCGCCTGCACTAGCGCGACGATCCGACGGACCATGTGCCGGACGAACCCGCCCGCCGCGAACGTGAGCACGAGGAAGTCGCCGTCGCGGACGTACCCCGTTTCGAGTGAGCGGACCGTCCCCGCCTCGTCGGTGGTGAGGTTGTGGAAGTCGTGTTCGCCGGCCAGCGCTTCGAGCGCCGTGCGGACGCGCTCGTCGTCGCAGTCCGGGGCGTACAGGTGGTAGCGATAGATCCGCCGAGTCGCGTCGTGTGTGGCGTGGAAGTCCGCGGGCACGTCGGCGCTGGCCCACGCTCGGACGGGGGCGGGGAGCGTCCCGTTCAGTGCGGCGGGGGTGAGCCAGCCGGGCGCCTCGAAGGCGACAGTCTGGGAGAGCGCCGAGACACCCGCGTCGGTCCGTCCGGCAGCGGCGTAGCCTGAGGGCGCGTCGTCCGTGCCATCGAGGACGTCGAGTTCGCGCAACGCGTCGAACAGCGCGTCCTCGACGGTCGGCACGTTGGGTTGGCGCTGAAAACCCGAGTAGGGGCGACCGTCGTAGGCGAGGCGGAAGGCACGCATCACGGAACGGTGGGATCGCCCGAGAAATAAACGCCGGCGATGGCCGACGGTCATACTGTCGGCTGTAACTGTACGGAACGATTCGCACCCCCGAGGTGCCGAATCGTTCCACGGACGTACAGCCGGCAGTATCAGGCGAAGTCGTCGTACGTCGGGCGCTCCCGGTCGCCGGGGAAGTCGTCGACGGGCGCCGTCGTCTGGTCGCCACTCGTCATCTCCTTGACCGTCACCTCGCCGTTCTCCAGGTCGCGCTCGCCGACGATGACGACCGTCTCGGCGTTGATGCCGTCGGCGTAGGACATCTGCGCGCCGAAGCTCCGTCCCGCGAGGTCCGTCTCGACGACGTGGCCCTCGTCGCGCAGGTCACGCGCCACCCGCGCCGCCGTCTCGCGCGTGTCGCCCACCGAGAGGACGTAGTAGTCCGTCGCGAGCGCCTCCTCGGGCCAGACGCCCGCCCGCTGGAGGAGCAGGGAGAGCGTGGCGTGCCCGGGTGCGACGCCGACGGCGGGGGTTGGCTGGCCGCCGTAGCTCTCGATCAGGTCGTCGTACCGGCCGCCGCCGAACACCGCGCGGGACACCTCGCCCTGCGTGTCGAAACACTCGAAGACGGTGCCGGTGTAGTAGTCCAGTCCCCGCGCCGTCTCCAGCGAGACGGTGCAGTAGTCGCGGACGCCGAAGTCGGCGGCCGCGTCGAGGACACGCTGAAGGTTGCCGACCGCGTCCGCCACCTCGTCGGTGCCCGCGAAATCCGTCAGTTCGCTCAGGTCGTCGGTCGTCAGCAGGTCGTCGAACTGCTCGGCCTGCTCGTAGGAGAGACCGGCCTCGTGGAGCAGGTCGTAATACTGGGCCGGGTCGATCTTTTCGGACTTGTCGACGGCGCGGATCGCGTCTCGAATCCTTACATCGGCGTCGAACGCCCGGAGGAGGCCGCCGAGGATGTCGCGGTGTGAGACGCGGAACTCGAAGTCCTCCCCCGCTAACCCGAGCGCCGTTAACGCGTCCGCCGCGTAGGCCAGAATCTCGGCGTCCGCTTCGGGTTCCGCGGACCCGAACACGTCGACGTTGGTCTGGTAGAACTCGCGGAACCGACCCTGCTGGACCTGTTCGTACCGCCAGAACGGCCGGGTCGACATCCACTTGATCGGCTTCTGGAGCGCCTGTCCCTTCGCGACGACCATCCGCGCCACCGTCGGCGTCAGTTCCGGCGTCATGGCGACGTGTCGGCCGCCCTTATCCTCGAAGGCGTACAGTTCCTCGACGATTTCGTCGCCGCTCTTGTCGGTGTAGAGGTCGACGGCCTCCAGCGCCGGCGTCCCGATCTCGCGGAAGCCGTACTGGCGGGCCGTCTCCTCTAGCACGTCCGCCACGGCCCGTCGGGCGGCCATCTCCTCGGGGTAGAAGTCGCGGAACCCCTTGAGTCGGTCGTACATACCGCGTCGTCGTCGCCGGTCGCGCTTGAAACCTGTCTTTTCGGCGGGAGTGTCGTACCTGCCGGTGGATTCTCGCCGGGATCGTCCGGCGAGCACCGGCCACGACTTCCGATAATACCTGTCGTTATCGGAAGCCTTTGCTCCCACACGGAGGTTGAGAGCCCCCGCCGGCGACTCGGCGACTATGTCCCTCGTCTCCGCGTTCACCTCGGCGATCCTCCCCATCGTCTCGGTCATGGGGCTGGGCTACCTCCTCGCGTCCGTCCTCGACGTGGCTGTCGACCCCCTGAACACCGTCGCGCTCTATCTCTTTCTCCCTGCGCTCATCTTCCACAGCATCGTCACGACGACGCTCAGCGGCGGCACGGTCGCGCGCATCTTCGCCGGGGTCGGCCTCTTCGTCGTCGCCACGATGGCCGTCACCGAAGTCGTCGACCGCTTGCTGGGCGTCCCCGAACCGTACCGGAGCGCCGACGTGCTCGCGGGGTCGCTCCCCAACGCTGGCTTCTACGGCATCCCGCTCGCCGAGTTCGCCTTCGGCGACGTGGGGCGGACGACGGCAGTCATCTACATCACTGCCCAAGCCTTCCTGATGTACACCCTCGGCGTCTACGTCGCCTCCCGCGGCGGCGGCGAGGCGGGCATCGGCGCCGTGAAAGAAATCTTCCGCCTACCCCTGGTGTACGCCATCCTCGCTGCCGGCGTCGTCCGGTTTCTCGGCGTCGCCCCGCCGACCGGCGGCACGTTCATGTCGACCACCCGGCTCGTCGGCGACGCCTCCATTCCTCTGATGCTCGTCATCGTCGGCATTCAGCTCTCCGGGTTGGAGTACGGTAACGTCCGCCGGGTGATCCGCCCGTCGGTGATCAAGCTCGGACTCGCGCCCGTCGCCGGCTTCGCCGTCGCCGTCGCCCTCGGCGAGTTCGGCGATCCCGCCGTCGCCCGCGTGTTCGTCCTGCTCTGTGCCACGCCCGTCGCGCTCATCCCGCTCGCGCTCACCCTCTCTTACAGCGACGTCGAGGAGCGTGAGGGGCTGTCCGCCTCCGAGTATCTCACCATGACGATCTTCGTGACGACCGTCGCGAGCGTCCCCGTGCTGACCGTCCTGATCACCCTCCTCCAGAACGGCGCCGTGCTGTGAGCGCCTGATAGTGTTTATTGTAACTGTGTACCGGTGGTTCGCCGCCCCGTTCTGGCGAACCACTATAGTAGCGATTGAAACTGTTTGCACAGCCGATCGCAGTACGGCGTGCGGTCAGCTGTGCAATGACTTTCAATCGCTACTATAGTACTGACTTACAATAATCACTATGAACGCTTTTGCCCGCTCGGTCGGTCGTCTCTCCCATGTCGACTGCCACCGTCCGCGGTGCGATCAAGGGTATGGGCCAGCGAGCCAATCCGGCGTTCGCCGTCGGTGCCATCGTCGTCCCCGCCGCCGCACTCACGTACGCCCTCCTCTTTGCTCCCATCGTCCAGCACATCTACGTCCACGTGATGGCGGGCGTACTGTGGACGGGCATCGATCTCTTCATGGCGCTCGTTCTCGGTCCGGTGCTGGGCAGCCTCCCCGTCGAGGCACGTGCCAGCGTCTTCGAACGGTTTACGCCGAAGATGGCCTTCCTCATGCCCTCGCTCGCGCTCGTCACCATCGTCGCCGGTGTCACGCTCGCGGAGCGACTGGGCGTCTTCCCCCACGCGCAGCCGTGGATCGCCCTCCTGACGCTCGCGACGACCGTCCCCGCCCTCCTCCTGATCGGCTGGCAGTTCGACGCGCTCGACGATCCACGGTGGCTGGCCGCGTTCGCGTTCGCCCTCCTCGGCGGCGGCGCCTATCTCGCCGTCACCGCCAGCACCTTCGGCATGACTTCGCCGACCGTCCTCCTCGCGCTCGCCATCGTCACCGTCCTCTCCGTGCTCGGATTTGGGGTTCTGCTGCCCGGCGAGGTTCGCATCTACCGCCAGCTGGCGTCGGGCGACCCCGATCCGAACGTGATCAGTCGAATCGGGATGCGAAACGCGCGCCTCAGCGGTCTGCAGGGGCTGTTCCAACTCGCCGTCGTCGTCGTGATGGTCTATCTGCGGTGGCCGACGGCGTGATACTCCGTACGAGACGCGCCGAACCGTCCGGAGTCACCGCATAATCGCCGAGCGCACCGCGGCGCCGACGAACAGGACGCCGACACCGAGCAGGAGGAACGGCTTGTTCGAGCTCTCGTGTTCGAGATATCCCGCCCCCGGCGAGTCGGGCGGAACGTACACCGTCACGGTGGTGCCCGGCTCGTACCCCGCCAGCTCTTCTCTGGCTGCGCTCTCGGTGTCGAAGTCGCGTGCGAGCGTCCCGGGGTAGACGTTCGAGGACGTGTAGTTCTCGCCCCGATACGTGTAGGTGAACGTCGCCTGCGGGGTGTACGAGACGCCTTTCGTCGAGTGTTCCTCGACCGACGTGGACGTGATGGTTCCCTCGACCGTCGTCGCGGAGGACAGCGCCGTCGACTGCGTGCTGTAGCTGTACGCGCCGAAGCCGATCGACGCGAGACCGATCACCAGCGTGAGGGCGATTCCGAGTCGCCCGGAGGGCCCGCTGATATTCACACCCGACCCGAACCGTGTCGTCCTTATCAATCCCGTGCCACTGCTTCGTGCTCGGAAGCCCCGCCCGCCGGGGTGAACGGGAAACCGTTTTGTCGGCGCGTACCTCCGCTCTCCCTATGTACGTCGACCTCGGCAACGCGCTCGACGCCGAACCGCGTCTCTCCTGCGAGGCGCTTTCGCGACTGGACGAGCGCGTCGCCGACGCCCACGAACGCATCGCCCGGGGCCGCGAGAACGCCGACCACGGCTACGCGGCGCTGAACCTGCCCGACACCGCCGACCCCGACGCCGTCCACGCGGCCGTCGACCGCTTCGACGACCCGGCGGCCGTCCTCACCGTCGGTATCGGCGGGAGCGCCCTCGGCGCCGCGACCCTCGCCGAAGCGGTCGGCGACGGCCTCGACCACCACGTCCTCGACAACGTCGACCCCGCACACGTCGACGCCGTGCTCGACACCCTGCCGCTCGACGACACCGTCGTCCACGTCGTCTCCCGCTCCGGGACGACGGCCGAGACGCTGGCGAATTTCCTCGTCGTCCGTGAGGCGATGGATCGGGCCGGCGTCGACTGGACCGAACGAACGCTGGTCACGACGGGCGAGGCGGGTAACCTCCGGAACCTCGCCGACCAGCACGACCTGCCCGCCCTCGGCGTGCCCGCGGGCGTCCCCGGCCGCTTCTCCGCGCTCTCGACCGTCGCTCTCCCCGTCGCCGCCCTCGCGGGCGCCGACCTCGACGCCCTCCTCGCCGGTGCGCGAACCGAGGCCGACCGCCTCGCCGGCTCCCTGTTCGAGTCACCCGCCTACGCCTACGGTGCCACCTGCTACGCGCTCGAACGCCGCGGCGCGGGCATCAACGCCGTCATGCCCTACGCCGAGTCCCTGGAGTATTTCGCGGAGTGGTTCGCCCAGCTGTGGGCCGAGAGTCTTGGCAAGGACGCCGTCGGGCAGACGCCCGCTCGCGCGCTCGGTGCGACCGACCAGCACTCCCAGCTGCAGCTGTATCGCGCCGGTCCACGCGACAAGCTCGTGACGCTCGTCCGCCCGCGGGAGCGCCCCGACGTGCCGATCCCCGAAACTGATCTCGACGGCCTCGCCTACCTCGGCGGCGAGAGCCTCGACGCCCTGCTGGACGCGGAGTTCGAGGCGACGGAGGCCAGCCTCGCCGCCGCGAACTGCCCGAACGTCCGGGTCGAGGTGGACCGCCTCGACGAGCACGGGGTGGGCGAACTCCTCTACGGGATGGAGGCGGCCTGCGTCCTCTACGGCGAACTCGCCGGCGTCGAGACGTTCACCCAGCCCGCGGTGGAGTGGGGCAAGCGCGCCGCACGGGGACTGCTCGGCGGCGGCGACTTCGACGAGGCCGACGCAGTCGGCGAGAAACGCCGGTTGGTGATCGACTGATAGTGTTTATTGTAACTGTTTACCGGTGGTTCGCCGTGCCGTCCCGACGAACCACCGGTAATGACTTACAATAATCACTATGATCGGATTCGGTGTGATACTGTCGACTGTCCGTCGATCGAGGGGTTCGCTACCTCGGGATGGCGACTATCGTGACACCGTTACAGCCGACAGTAGGAGTCGCTCCGGCGGTCCGACGAACGGGCGACTGAGCGCCGGGAAACGGTCACAGCGATTCCGATGATACTTATTTCCGGGGCGACTCTCACCCGCTATGGCCAACGAACTCGCCCTCGCGGCGATGCTGCACCTGCTCGGCGGGATGGTCCTCGCGACCCTCGTCCATCAGGATGCGTCCCTCCGGGGCCACGACCGGCCGGCGGTCCTCGCCGTCGCCACCCTCGTTTTCGGCCTCGTCGGTGCCGTCGCCTACTACGCCGTCCGCGAGCGGATCGGTGACCTCCCGGCCGACGCCGGCCGCGTCCGGTCCCCCTTCGACGCTCGACTGTGGGACCTCTTCCGGAGCGTCCTCCTGATCGTCGCCGCCTTCCTCTGTGCGACGGCCATCGTCGGCCTCGGGGCGAACGCCCTCGTCGCCGCAGGCGTCGTCGTGCGCGACACCCTCGAGTACCGGGTCGCCGCATCCGTCCTCCAGTTCGTCGGCTTCGGCGTCGCCGTCGCCGGCTACCTCGCTATTACCCGCGACTGGCGCCTCGTCGAGGTTCGCCTCCCGACGCTCCGAAGCCTCGGTCTGATCGTCGCCGGCGTCGTCACGCTCGTCCTCGCCCAGCTCGCCATCGCCCGCCTGCTGACCGTCCTCGGGGTACAGGTGGCGCAGAACCAGGTCGTCGTCACCGGGCAACAGGATCCTCGCTACTTCCTCTATATGATCCCGGTCGCCATCCTGCTGGTTGGCCCGTTCGAGGAACTGGTCTTCCGCGGCGGCGTGCAGGGTATCCTCCGACGAACGTGGGGGCCGTCGGTCGCCATCGTCGTCGCGAGCGTCCTGTTCGGCCTCGTCCACTGGATCGCGCTCACCGGCGCCGGTGGCTCCCGGATTCCCTACGTCACCGTCGCCGCGACGCTCGGCCTCGTCCTCGGCTATCTCTACGAACGGAGCCGCAACCTCGTCGTCCCCGCGGTGGTTCACGGTCTCTACAACACCGTCCTCTTCGGCGCCCAGTACGTCTCCGCGACGGGAATGGTCTAACGGATCTCGATCCCCAGGTCGTCGAACTGCGACTGCACCACGGCTTCGACTGCGGCCCAGTCGACTGGTGGCTCGTGGTCGTCCAGCTTCGCCTCGAAGTCGTCGATCGACTCGGACACCTCGGCGCGTTTCCGCTCGAACCCCTCCACTTCCACCGTGGCGGCGTCCAGCCGTTTCGAACACGCGGCGTGGCGTTCCTCCAGTGTGCCGAACTGCTCACGGAGGTCGGCGACGTCCGTCTCGTACGTCCCCGCCTGCCGCTCCAGCCACGTTTCGAGTTCCGCGATATCGTCGCGGAGTTCGTCGAAGACGAGCGTCATCATGCGCTGGAGGTGGTACGCGGCGAGCCACGCGTCGAAGGGATCGGTCGTCCCGGTGTTGCCCGTTTCGAGTCGGCCGAGGAGCCCCTCCGTGTTGTCGAGATACCGCTCGAATCCGTCGATCTCCGCTTCGAGCGCCTCGATCCGCGCGTCGGGGTCGTCCAGCCACGTCTCGAACTCGTCGAACTCCTCGTCGAGGTGGTGGAGGGCGTGGGCAACTTCGTGGATCGCCCCCTCGCACTGCCGAAGCCGTTCGGCGGCCTCGTAGACGGTGGCGGCCGAGTCGGGCCGCTCCGCCGTCTCCGCCAGCCGATCGCTCGCCGCCGAGAGATCGGCCCGCATGGCATCGAGGTTGTCCTCGTACTCGTCGAATCTGGCCCGAACCTGATTCGACTCGCGGTCCGCCGGGTCGAGCGACGCACGAATGTCGTCGAGTCGGGTCGCGGCCGCGTCGATATCTTCGGCCACCGACCGGCGCTTCTCGCGACACGTCCGGTGCCAGTCCGTGATCGTGCCGACCGCCACCCGCCCGTCTTCGGCGCGCTCCTCGATGGCCGCCAGCACGTGTTCGGCGGCGTCGATGTCGTCCCGTTCGGTCGCCCGCTCGCGAACGGTCGCGATGTCGAACGTCCGCGCTCCTTCGTCGGTCATCGACTGGGGTTCGACCGGGCGACATTTATACCGACTGTTGTTCCCACTCACCGGCGTCGGGGCTCCCGTGGTCAGCGACTGCCGGGCGGCCCGTCCGACAGTCCGCCCCGCCGGATCGAGCGTAGTGACGCGTTCGATCGGGGCGGTCCGGCATCGAAGACACCAATAGCCTCCCCGTCGACACGTCGGATATGAGTCCAAGCGAGGAGGGGGGCGCCGGGAGCCACCCCAACGCCGAACAGGCGGTCATCGCCGTCGACGCCGACGATCAGGAACAGGGCACCGTCAACCGCCTCGACGCCCACACGGGTGACGGCGTTCGCCACCGCGCGTTCACCGCGCTCGTCTTCGACGGTGACGGGCGGATTCTGCTGGCCCAACGGGCGCCCGACAAACGACTCTGGGACACACACTGGGACGGGACCGTCGCTTCCCACCCCCGACCGGGCCAGACACAGAAGGACGCCACCCGCCAGCGCCTCGTCGACGAACTCGGCATCACGTCCGACCAGTACAGCGACCTCCGCGTCACGGACAAGTTCGAGTACAAGCGCTACTACGAGAACGCGGGGTTGGAGTGGGAGGTGTGTGCCGTGCTGAAACTGACCCTCGACGACACGGCCATCGATCCCAACGAGGCGGAGGTGGCCGGCCGTCTCTGGGCCGACTACCACCACCTCCACGAGAGCCCACAGTCGTACCGCCAGCTCCGCCTCTGCCCGTGGTTCGAAATCGCGATGCGCCGTGACTTCGCCTGATCGGGTGTCGCTCTCGTGACCGCACACGGCTCCGACGATGCCCTCCATCTCGCCGCCGACGTTCGCGACGCCCTCCTCGACCACGCCCGCGAGGGGGCCGCTCGCGAGCCACCCGAAGAGATCTGTGGTGTCCTCGCTGGCGAGCGCGGACCGCCGGACCACGTGACCGGCTCCCGGCGCGTCCCCAACGTCGCCACCCACCCCCGAACCGAGTACGAACTCGACCCCGCGGCGACGATGTCGACCATCGACCGAATCGAGGACGCCGGAGGCGAGGCCGTCGGCTTCTATCACTCCCACCCGGAGAGCGATCCGGTGCCGAGCGCGACGGACCGCGCGCGGGCGACGTGGCCCGGCTACGTCTACCTCATCGTCTCGCCGCCGGATTCGGTCCGCGCCTACCGCTACACCGGCGACGACTTCGTCGAGCTGTCGGTTCATACGGAGTGTCGTAACTGTTGACCGGTGGTTCGCCAAGGCGGATCGGCGAACCACCGGGACTGACTTCTAGGGATTATCGTACCTGTCCGTAGAGTCTCGCGGAGACGGTCCGGCGAGAATCTCTGCTGACTTCCGATACTCCCTATTACAACAACCCGTCTCAGGTCGAGAGTTCCGAGTAAGCCGCCCACGCCGAATCGACCGCCGGCGCCTCGATCGACTCGCCGTCGACGACGACGCCCTCGCCGTCGACGACTCGCCCCACGTGTGCGGCCGCTGTCCCTCGATCCTCCAGCGCCGACAGCACCGCCTCCGTCCCCGCGGGATCGACCGTCAACACGAGCGATCCCGACGCGGTGGCGGTCCAGGGGTCGACATCGAGGGCGGCACACGTCGCCTCGACGCCGGGACGCATCGGCACCCGGTCGCGCTCCACCTCGAACCGGACGCCCGCACCGGTCGCCATCTCGACGAACGCGCCGTGGAGACCGCCCTCGGTGGCGTCGTGCATCGCCGTCACCGGCCCGGCGGCTGCGGCCGTCATCGCGTCGCGGACGCAGCTCGCCTCGTCGAGCCGGTCCCGTGCCGTCCGGAGGGTGTCGGCGTCGATGTCGATCCGGTCACCGAACAGCGTCGTCAACAGCCCGGTCGTCTCGACGGCCGGGCCGTTCGTCACCAGCAGGTCGTCGCCCGGACGGGCGCCGTCGGGCCGGACCACGTCCGACCGGTCGCCAACTGCGAGCGCCGTTGCGCCGCCGACCCACGGGAACGAACACCCCTCGTAGCGCGCGGTGTGGCCGGTGACGATGCTCACGCCGAGATCACGTGCTTCCGCGTGCATCCCCTCCCAGACTGCGGCGAACTCGTCGTCTTCCATCGCCGGCGGGAGCGAGAAGGAGACGGCGAGATGTGACGGGGCGAGGCCGCTGACCGCCACGTCAGCGAGGACGACGTCGAGGGCGAAGCGGCCGGCGCGTTCGAAGCCGAGAGCGGGGAGGATCGAGACCGGATCGGTGGCGATGGCGACGGCGCGCCCGCCCACGTCGAGCAGGCCGAAGTCGACGCCCGGCGTCGGCCCGAGGCGCACGTCCTCGCGGTCGGCGCCGAGTCGGGGATGGACGTGTGTCTCGAAGAAGTCGCGGTCGATCTTTCCGAGGCGTGGCATACCGTCGCTCGCCGGCCGCGCGTGAAAGGCGTGGCGCTCGGACGGATCGGTGTCGTACGGTCTACTGTACGTCAGTACCGGTGGCTTGGCGAACCACCGGGACACGGTTACAACACACCGTCTCAGTCCGCGAGCGTCGCGTACCGGTCGGCGAGGACGATGGCGACGACGCCGGTCCCCATGGCCACGCCGACGACGCCGAGGAGCGTCCCCCGGACGGCGGTCTCGAAGCCGTAGCGCGGTGTCGTGACGGCGACGATGGCGCCCATGGCGACGGGGGTGAGCGTGCTTCCGACCCGGCCGGTCGACTCGCCGAGACTGACGAGCGACCCCCGGAGGTCGCCGGGAGCGAGCGTCGAGATGGTACTCCGGTAGAGCGTCAACACGACGCCGAAGCCCGCACCGACGACCACGGCGCCGACGCCCACGACGGGGAGTGACGGGGCGAGAGCGATCGCGCCGAGGCCGAATCCCGACGCGGCCGTGCCGACGAGAAGCGGCACGCGACGCGTCTCGAAGGCAGCGGTGAGACGACCCACCTGCGAACCGCCGATCGAACTCGCCACGCTCGCGACGCCAACGAGAGCCCCCGCCGCTCCGGGTGTACCGCCCAGAAACCGCACGACGATGATCGAGTTGTAAGTCAGGAAGCCGAACCAGAGGACGGAGGGGACGGCCCGCCCGAGCAACACCAGCGCGATGCGAGGGCGGCGGAGGACGGCGGTCAGGCGGCGCCAGTCGAGGCCGGTCGCGCCATCGTCGGCCGACCGCGTGGCCGGCTCCTCGAACCGACGGTGGACGACGGCCGCTGCCGGCAGCCCGAGGGCGAAGAGGGCGAAGGGGTACTGCCACGCGAGGGTGACGAGGAGGCCGGCGAGAAGGGGGAAGACGGCCAGCGAGAGGCCGACGGTCGTGAAGCGGAGTCCCTGTGCGGTTGCCTCCCGGTCGCCGGTGAAGAGATCACCCGTGGCGGCGATGAGGACGGGAGCGATCCCCGTGAAGCCGATCCCCTGTACGAGGCGCAACGCGAGGACGCTTCGGAAGTCGGTCGTCAACGCGAGTGCGGCACCTGCGGCGCCGAACGTCGCCAGCCCCGCCGTCAGGACGGGCTTGCGCCCGTACCGATCCGACACCAGTCCGACAAGCGGGATGGCGACGATGGCGGGCGCGGTAAACGCCGCCATCACGAGGCCGATGCGCGCCTCACTCACGCCGTACACCGAGACGAGCGAGTCGAGCAGCGGCGAGACGAGCGACGCCCCCATCGGCGAGACGACGCTCCCGAGCAGGATCACCCTGAACCGCGGGTCCGCCAACACGTCCGCGTCGTCGCCGGCGAGTCGCGATACGAAGCCCACGCCGGTCGCAGACGGCGGTCGGATTTCAGGGCGTCGGTCCGTCCCCGCGCTCGAACCCCTCGCGCAGGTGGTCGGCCACCCGTTCCGGGTGTTCCCGGTGGACCCAGTGGGTACCGTCGTCGAGCAGTATCGCTCGGCCGTCCCGACAGTAGGCGACGCTCTCGCGCGCCATGGGCGTCCGGAGGAACTCGTCGCCGGTGCCCCAGAGGACGAGCGTCGGCGGATCGACCGGATCGGTCCGGTCCGGCAGGGGATACCGGGCGGCGGCCCGGTACCAGTTCACCATCGCCGTGATCGCGCCGGGCTTTCCCCACGCCGCCCGGTAGCGCTCGAAGTCGGCGGCGTCGAACGTCCCCGGTCGACTCGACTCGCGCATCGTCCGCTCGAACAGTCGCCAGTTGCCGGCGCGGGCGATCCGTTCGGGCAGCGCGGGCAGTTGAAAGAAACCCATGTACCAGCTCCGGAGTCGCTGCTCCCACGACCGACGGAGCGTCCGTTGCATGACCGTTGGATGGGGGACGTTCACCGCCGTCAACGTCGACACCCGCTCCGGATGGTCGAGCGCCAGCCACCACGCCACCGCAGCCCCCCAGTCGTGACCGACGACGTGGGCGTCGTCGTGGCCGGTCGCGTCGATCAGCCCCGCCACGTCGCCGGCGAGCGTCGGCAGGCGGTAGGCCCCGATGCCGGACGGCTTCTCGCTCTCGTTGTATCCTCGCTGGTCGGGGGCGATCACCCGGTACCCGGCGTCGGCGAGGTGGCGCGCGACCGGGAGCCAGCCGTACCAGAACTCGGGGAAACCGTGGAGCAGGACGACCGGCGGGCCGTCTTCGGGGCCGAGGCGGACGACGTGCAGGCGGACGCCGCCGGTCTCGACGGTGGTGGACGTGCCCTCCGACGACCGGGGACGGGCGGGGTCCGGTGAGGCCGTAGCCATACCTCGTGATACGGCCAGAGCGACAAAAGCGCGCGCCCGCCGCAGGCTCCTCGCACCACACGTTTAACAGCCCCGTCGAGGTGATGGTGGGCATGGGCGGAACGTGGCCCCAGGCTGGCTACGACGGACAGCGGACGAACTACAACCCCGACGCGGTCGGGTTGCCGGATGCGGCCGACGCTCGGCTCACGTGGCGGGGACGTGAACCGATCCGAACCGTTCTCGTCGCCCACGACGAGTACGTCGTCTGCGGGCAGTCGACCGTCTTCGGCGTCGACAGGGAGACGGGTGATCCGAACTGGCACTGTCCCGTCGACACGTCCCCGCTGCCGGTCGTAACCGACGAAGTCGTCTACTACCGGCGGGGGTTCCACGGCGTCGAACGGGCCGCCGACCGGACGGAGTGGCATCGGTCGTCCGCCATCTCCAGCACGTCGGGAAACTGCGGGCTGACGATTCACGACGGCGCGGCCTTCGTCGGGACGTGCGGGGGCTCCGAGGCGGATATCGGCGACGTGTACGGGGTGGCCGTTGCCGACCGACAGGTGGGGTTCCACGCGGCGGCGACCGGCGGCGTCACGAGTGGACCATTCGTCACCGACGACGCCGTCGTCGTGGGATACGGCCCCGTCGGCCCGGCGTTTCACACCGGAATCGAGGCGTACGACCGGCCGACTGGCGACCGCCGGTGGACGATCAGGAGTTCACTCGACGGCTCGTGCACAGGGGAGTTCCCGACGATCCATCCCACTCTGCTCGGCAACGACCGCGTGTACGGCGTCGAAGCCAACACCGACGCCGTCGCCGACGATCACGTGACTGCGTACGATCTCACCGATGGCACCGTCGACTGGCGACGGGAGTCGCCCGCGGTGCCCGCGGCGTTGATTCGGGATCTCCTCTACCTGATCGACGGGAACCGCGTCGTCGCCCTCGACTCCCACACCGGCAACTTGGTCTGGGAGCGCGACCCGTCGCGTACGGGCGACGACGGTGTAGACTCGCCGAGCGTCGCCGCCTCGCTTCAGTCGCTCTGTGTCGGCGGGACTACCCCGGTCGCGCTGGACCCGGACACGGGCGAGGTGTTGTGGCGGTTGGACGAGCCGCTCACCGTCCACGCCGTCGTCGACGACGAACTGGTGGGGAGTCAGGGCCGTACGCTCCACGTGTTCGAAGATCCGACGGTCTCGGCGTCCAAGACTCGGGTCTACGACCCCGACGCCCCGTCGTTCTGCCCCGACTGTGGGCACGATCTCTCCGGGTCGGTCCGTCCCGACTTCTGTCCGAACTGCGGCGCCAGTCTGTAGCGGCGCCGTTTGTATCAGTCGTTCAGCCGACTCCCGTACCCTCGTTCGACGAGGAGCAGTCCAACCAGCCCGAGGATGAGCACGGTGTAGGCGACCGCGGCAAACAGGGCGTCCTGTGTCGTCGCGTACTCGCCGGTCCGGAAGATGATCGTCTTCCGAACCATGGCGATGACGCCGGTGTAGATGACCAGCCGGACGATCCGGCGCGTCTCGCTCTCCTCGGTGTAGGCGATGACCGTCTCGTACACCTCGACGATGATGAGGAGGAGGAGGCCGGTGTCGATGAAGCCGATGACGACGAGCGGATCGGTGATCCGGCCAGCCAGTGTCGCCTGCCAGATCTGGATCACGAGGTCGACGACGCCGATGGCGAAGAGGAGGGCGAAGACCGCGGCGGCGACGAGTTCGACGGCGTGGACGAACCGATCGGTCATCGCGGAGAACTGGCCCGGAGACCGCGCCGTCCTGTCTCTCAATTCGGGCGTGTCGGACGACGCTGCGCCGTCGTCGCTATCGCCGTCGTCGTCGCCCATCCGCACCTCCCGTCGCGCCCGTGCCGTGTGCCACACGCCGATGTACTGGGTGCTGTAAAATAAAAGGCAGTGGACGTGCAACCGCCATCCGTAGCGACCGAAAGTATAGGTGCGTCGGGACGTTATACATGGCAACTCGCCGTCGGTCGGTCCCCCGGACGCCCGGGAGTTGCCGCCGGCTCGATTCCTATCCATGACGGACGCAGGGACCCCGAAACCGGACTCCGACGACGTGGAGGTGGCCGCACTCGATCCGCTATCGGTGTCGACGGCCGCGGCGCTCACCGACCGCATCATCGAGAACGTCGAGGAGGTGATCGTCGGCCAACACGACGCTATCGAGCACATCCTCGTGGCGATGCTCGCGCGTGGCCACCTCCTCTTGGAGGACGTGCCCGGCGTCGGCAAGACGGTCCTCGGCCGAGCGGTCGCAACGTCCGTCGACTGCTCGTTCAAGCGCGTCCAGTTCACGCCCGACCTCCTGCCGTCCGACGTGACCGGCGTCAACGTGTTCAACCAGAAGACCCGGGAGTTCGAGTTCCGCCCCGGTCCCGTCTTCGCGAACGTCGTCCTCGGTGACGAGATAAATCGTGCACCGCCGAAGACACAGGCGGCCTTGCTGGAGGCGATGGCCGAAGAGCAGGTCACCGTCGACGGCGAGACGCGCAGCCTCCCGAACCCCTTCACCGTCATCGCGACACAGAACGACGTGGAGCCCGGCCGCACCTACGACCTGCCGATGGCCGAAATCGACCGCTTCATGAAGAAACTCAGACTGGGCTACCCCAGCGAGGACGAGGAGACGGCGCTCCTCCAGCGGGTGGCGGGCGATCACCCCATCGACTCGCTCGACCCCGTGGCGACCCTCGACGATCTACGCGGCGCCCGTGCGACGGTGGCGAACGTCACGCTGAGCGAGCCCGTGCGCCGCTACGTCTCGCGGCTGGCGACCCACACCCGCGAGAACGCCACCCTCGGCGTCAGCCCTCGCGGCGCCATCGCGCTCGTCCGTGCCGCGCAGGCGCGTGCCATCCTCGACGGTCGCGACTACGTCATCCCGGACGACGTACAGACCGAGGCGCCGAGCGTCTGGAGCCACCGCATCGACGCCGACCGGCCGGGCGAGGCGGTCGTCGACGCCGCGCTCCAGGCCGTTCCGGTCGAGTGAGATGCGCGGGATTCGACCGACGCGGCGCGGCCTCGCGCTGCTTCTGTTCGTCGTCGTCGCCGTCGGCATGCGGACGACGTTCAGCGCGCGCGCCCTCGACGCGATGATCCTGCCGGCCGTCGTCGCTCTCGGCGCCGCCGTCGTCCAACTCGCCGTTCTCGACGCGCCGACAGTTACCCGCGTGATGCCACCGCCCGGCGATCCGGACACGACCGCGACCGTCTCGCTCTCGTTTACCACTGAGACGCCCGTCACTGCGACCGTCCGCGACCGGCTCCCGGCGGGTCTCGGCGGCGACCCGCGCGAAACGACACTCGTCGGCGGCGACCCCCTGACGTACGACCTGACCTACCGCGAGCGTGGCGTCCACGAACTCGGTCCGGCGGTCGTTCACGCGCAGGATGTCCTCGGGTTGGCCCGACGTGGGTTCGTCACCGAGGCACGCAACACGGTCGTGGTGTACCCGCGCGTTTTCGACCCCTCGCCCACCGTAGCCGAGCGCCTGCAGCGGCTCTCGACCCCGGCCGACGCCGCCGAACGCGGCGCCTTCGATCATCTCCGTGCGTACACTCGGAGCGACTCCCTCCGCGACGTGCACTGGAAATCGAGCGCCAAGCGGGACGACCTCGTCGTCCAGGAGTTCGTCGACGACGGCGACGGGCCGACGCTGACGGTGGCTGCGAGCGCCGACTCGGGCCGCGCCGATCGGATGGCCGAGGCCGCCGCCACCGTCGGCTACGCCCTCCTCGCGGAGGGGGCGAGCGTCGTGCTCACGACTCCCGGCGGGCGGGTCACGTTGGCGCCGGGCGACACCGGACGCCTGCTCGCTCATCTCGCTCGCGTCGGCGACGGGCACGTCACCGACCGCGACGCCGACGTGGCCGTCCGGGCGGCCGACGACGGGACCTCCGTCCGCGTCGGTGGCGAGTCGCTCCCGTTCGACCCCGGTCAACGCCGGTCGGTCGGGGGCGACGGTGGCGGCTCGTCCCGTCCCGACCGTCGCGCACCCGGGGTGATCGCATGAGCGTCGACGCGGCGGACCGGCCTGGCCTCCTGCCGGTCGCCGTTCGCCCTGACTTCCGTCTCGTCGCACTCGCCGCGCTGGTCGCTCTCACCGCGTCCTACGGGAGCGTCCTCTATCACGTGACGGACGTGGTCGGCGGGTCCCGGCTCATGCTGGCGGTGCTCGTCGGCTGTGTGACCCTCGCGCTCGCCGTCGGCCGCATCCTCCGGGTGCGGACGGCGCTGTTCCTGACGTGCCTGTTCGTCGGTGGTGGGGTGGCGGTGTATTTCCTCTCGGTGCCGGCGAGTCAGCGAGCGCTGCTCTCGCCCGCTCGCATCCTCTCCGACACCGTGGCCCTGCTTACCGGCCTGTCGGTCCTCCGGTTGACGCAGGCGAACGTCTGGGCGCTGTCGGCCGCCCCGGCGCCCGTCTTCCTCTCGTGGTATCTGGTCGTTCGCCGGCACTACGTCGGGAGTGTCACCGTCGGCGGCGGGGCGCTCACCCTCCTCGTCCTCACCGGTGACGCGGGCACGCTCACGACGCTCACGGGCGTCGTCGGCGCGGCGGGCGTCGTCGGCTTCGGCACGCTGGACCGCTACGGCGGCACGTCGGCACAGACCGATACGCTCGTCATCCTGTTCGTGGTGATGGTGGTGACGGCGTCGACGCTATCGCTGGCGGCGCCGACGCGCGCGGGGCCGGTTCTCCCCGATCGCACCTCGCCGACCGGCGTGACCAGTTTCGTCGACGCGGGCGACAGCGTCCAGGTCGTGGGGACCATCCGCCTCTCGCCACGGGTGCAGTTCTCGGTCGAGAGTCCCGGCGAGTCGTACTGGGCGACGGCGACGTACGACCGCTACACTGGATCGGGGTGGGTGCGCACCGGCGACACCGATCCGTACGTCGGGCGGTTGCGCGAGCCGGTGGGTGGCGGGGCCGAACTCCGGCAGACGGTGACCGCCGAGACGGAACTGGGGGCGATGCCGGCAGCGTGGCGGCCGACGGCCGTCGACGGCATTGCGGACACACGCGTCCGCGTCACGCCGCAGGGGAGCATCCGGCCGGCGACGACAATCGATCCCGACGAGTCGTACACGGTGACGAGTCGGGTGCCCGACACGTCGGCGGACGAACTCCGGGCGGCCGGCACCGATTACCCCGACGGCGTGGTCGAGCAGTACACGCGACTCCCGGCGTCGACGCCGGACCGCGTGGCTGCGCGGGCGGCGAACGTGACGGCCGACGCCGAGACGCCGTACGGGAAAGCCGTCGCCGTCGAGTCGTATCTGGAGTCGACCAAGCGGTACTCGCTGACCGTCGAGCGTCCCGAGGGCGACGTGGCCGACGCCTTCCTCTTCGAGATGGACGCTGGCTACTGCACCTACTTCGCGACGACGATGGTGGCGATGCTCCGAGCCGAGGGCGTCCCCGCGCGGTTCGTCACCGGCTACACGCCCGGTGAACGCGTCGATGACGACGAGTACGTGGTGCGCGGGCTCGACTCCCACGCGTGGGTGCAGGTGTACGTTCCGGACGAAGGGTGGATCCGTTTCGATCCGACGCCGTCGGAGCCCCGTGAGTCCGCGGAACGCGCCAGAATCACCGATGCCCGGCAGAGCGGCGAGCCGGGCGTCGACACCGAATCCCCCCGGACGACGCCGACGCCAACCGGCGGCGACGGTGAGGGATCGAGCGCCGACGCGACGCCGACGCCGGCCGGCAACGCCTCCGTCGGCACCGGCGATCCGGGCGCAATCGGCGACATCGGCCCAACTGCGAGCAGTTCGGCCGACTCCGGGCCGACCCTCCCATCCACGGAGACGCTGGCGCTCTGGGGCGTCGTTCTCGTCGGCGTCGGGGCGGCGATCCGTCGCACGGGAGCGGGCGGGCGAGCGATCCGGGCGGTGTGGCTCCGGCGGCGAGGGCCACGACGGAACCCCGACGCCGACGCGGTGCGGGCGTTCGACCGCCTCGCCTACCTGCTCGAACGGCAGGAGCGTCCCCGGCGACCGGGCGAGACGCCGCGAGCGTACGTATCGAGCGTGACGACCGACGACCGGGCGCGACGGGTGCTCGCGACGTACGAACGCGCCCGATACGGCGACGGAGTGGATCGGGCGGCTGCGGACGCTGCGGCCGACGCCGTAGACGAGTTGGTCCGGGAACGGACGCTCCCGACCCGACCGTTCGTCCGGTGATACTGTCGGATATAAGTCAATTAAGATATTCGCCACCCCGTGGCGGCGAATATCTTGAAACAGTTACAGCCGACAGTATGAGTCTCGTGACTGCCGACGTTGCCCTTGATCGCGCCCCGGTGTGGCGTCCCGACACTGTTTAATAGTCCCGTCCAGTAGCTTTACGCTGTAATGTCGGAAGTCTGCTCGACGTGCGGGCTCCCTGAGGAACTCTGCGTCTGTGAGGACGTGGCCAAAGAGTCTCAGGAGATCACCATCCGCATCGACGAGCGCCGTTACGGGAAGGAAGTAACGATCATTGAAGGGTTCGATCCGAAAGACGTCGACATGGACAGCCTGTCGTCGGACCTGAAGTCGAAGTTCGCCTGCGGCGGAACCGTCGAGGACGGCTCGATCGAACTCCAGGGGAACCATCTCGGACGCGTGGAGGACTTCCTCCGCGATAAAGGGTTCAACGTCGCGTGATCGCAATCTAACCACCCGCCCGTCGAGCGTTTTCTTTATACGGTTTATTGTAACAGTTTACCGGTGGTTCGCCGACCCGTCTCGGCGAACCACCGGTACTGACTTACAATAAACCGTATTAGAACGGCGATTCCGGAGCCTCGCCGCTAGCCTCGGTGTCCGTCGCCATCTCGCCGTCCCAGGCGTCCAGCCCGCCGGCCATGCTCTCGACCCTCGCGTCTTTCGTCCCCTCGTAGGACCCGATGAGCCGCGCGGCCTGCACGCTCGCTTTCCCGTGCGGACAGACGGTGACGATGTGGTCGGCGTCGGCGAACTCCTCGATGCGATCCGGTAGCTCCCCGAACGGGACGTTCTCGCTCCCCGGGATGTGACCGCGGGCGAACTCGCCGGGCGAGCGGATGTCGATGATGCGCGGTCGGTCCTCGTCGTCGAGCGACGCTGCCACTTCGTCCGTGCTAATCTCGCCGTCCATACCGGTCCCACGGGCGTCGACTCAATAAGCCCCCGGGTCTAGCCCGTCCGGAGGACGGCCGTCGGCAGTCGGTTTCGACGCTCGACCGGGTCCGTTGGCAGGTCGCGTGTCTCGTCGAGGCCGGCGTCCGGTGCTGTCCACAGCAGCGTCGTCCCGCCGGGATCGTACGCTTCGACTGTCGGCGTCGTCACCCGCTCGACGGAGAGCGTTCGGTCGTCGAGGAGGAGGCGGTCGAGGTGGGAGCCGAACTCGTCGGGGGCGCCGACCGCCAGCAGGTGGCAGCCGGACCCCACGGGCTGGTCGGCGACGGCGAGTGCCGTCGCGCCCGCCGCCTCGGCTCGCTCGACGAGTTCCGGCAGCGTCGTCTCGACACTCGCGAGCGCCTCGCGGAGGCGCGCGACTCCAGCCGCCGGGTCGACGCCACCGTCGCCGGCTGTTCGGGACGTTCTCGACGCCTCGCTGTCGGCAAACAGCGTCAGCATCGACGCCGTGCCGGTGTCCGCCGGGCGTTCCTCGACGCTGAACGGGAGCGTCGTGTCACCGACGCGCACCACGTCTGCCGTGGTGACTGCGTTCGCCCCGCCGTCCGGCGCCGGGACGTGGACCGACAGCGGCAGGTCGTGGTCCCAGTCGGGGCGGACGGTCTGGACGCCGACGAACACCGCATCGCAATCGTCGCGGAGGCGTTCGAGGAGTGTCTCCAGCGGGACGGCGTCGACCGTCTCGTCGAGGAGGCGGTCGAGCGTGTCGCTGTAGCTCTCCTCCGCCCCGCGCCGGTGGGCGAGGCGTTCGGCCACCGCGCCCTCGACCCACAGCATCGTCGGCTCGTCGAAGAGGTCGTCCGGATACGGGGGCGGCTGGGTGTACTTCACCGTCGCCTCCGCGGCGTCGAGTTTCCTTCGTGCTCGGTCGTGGTACTCGGAGACGATAGTCCGTGAGAGCGGGTCGCCGTCGGCCGATCGCCCGATGGCCCAGACGTACAGACCGATACCGTCGAAGGTGAGTCGGTCCGCCCCCTCGTGGACGAGGTTGCGCAACACCCAGGTCTGGGCCTCCCGCTGGGAGAGGACGGTCTCCTCGACCAGCCGTTCGACGTAGGAGCCGTACAGCTGTTCGAGCGTGTAGCAGTACTCCTCGATCTCGTCGCGCGTGACGTTTTCAGGGAGCGGGTCGACGCGCGTGAAATCCAGCGCTGATCCGATGACGTTCAGCTTCGTCGAGGGGTGCCAGCCGTCCTCGAACTCGGCGCGCATACCGGCGCTACGACCGGCGGCGGGTTAAGATGCCGGTCAGATCTTCCCCTCGAAGTACGACAGCGGCACCTCCTCGACCATCTGGGCCTCGCCGTTCTGCACCTGCAGGATGCGGTAGGGGACGACGGGTTCGAGGTTCTCGTTCAGGTCGACCGAGCCGGACGCACCGTTGTAGTCGATGGCGTCGCCGTTGCCGATGGCGTCCTTGCCTGTCTGGAACTCCGCGACCGAGACGGTGGTCTCGTCGCCGTTGGACCGGGAGACGGGGCGGATGTTCTGTGCGATACCCGTCCCGCTGGCCTCACCGGCCCGCTCCAGCGCGAGCCCCATGAGATACGTCGCGTCGTAGGCGTGGGGGGCGAACTGCGTGATCTGGCTCTGCCCACCCATGTTCTCTTGGAAGGTCTGGCTGTTTGCCGTCTGGGGCGACGTGATGTACATCCCTTCGACGATCTCGGAGAGGTCGGACAGCAGCTGGGGGGACAGGATCGCCTCGGCGCCGACCCACTCGCCACCGTAGCCGCCTTGGTTCCACTGCTGGAGGATGGTCCGGCCGTTGCCGGGATACATGACGGCGCCGACGGCGTCGGGGTCGCCCTCGAACACCGAATCGAGGGTCGACGTGTAGTCACTGGTCTGCTGGGAGTAGGCCACCATGTTCAGCGTCTCGCCGTCGAAGCTCTCGCTCGCGGCCTCAGCAAGTCCCTGTCCGTAGGGATTGTCGACGTAGAGGAAGGAGGCCGACTCGGCCTCGATCGACTGGTTCAGCACGCGCGCCATCACGAGCGCCTGCTGGACGTCGTTTGGCGAGGTCCGTCCGTAGTACTTGACGTCGTTGCTTTGGTTGATGCCCGCCGTCGCCAGCGCGGGCGAGGTGTTCCCGTTGGAGACCTCCATCACGCGGTTGTCGCGGGCGATGGGTGCGAGCGTCGTCCCGATGCCACTAGAGTAGGGACCGACGAGGCCCACGATACCCTCCTGGTTGATCATCGTCCGGAACTTCTGGGCCGCCCGGGACGGGCTCCCCTCGGTGTCGCGGTTGATGGGATTGATCTCCCGACCGCCGAGGACGCCGCCGGTGCCGTTGATCTCCTCGACGGCGAGGTTGAAGGCGCGCTGGTGGCCGCCGCCGTACGCGCTGTTCGTGCCGGTGATCGGGAAGATGGAGCCGAGGCTGATGGGTTCGCCGCCGCCACCACCGCCACCACCGCCGCCGCCTTCGGTGGATGTCGCTGTGGCGTCACCACCGCCACCGCCACCTTCCTGTTGGGAACATCCCGCGAGCGATACCAGTCCGGCCGCGCCGGTCGCGCCGAGCCCTCTCAGCACGTCCCGTCGGCTTCGTTCTGTCATTGCGTGTGCCGTGTTGTATCTTGTCATAGATTAATCTATTGTCGGTTACGGTTGACAGACCGGCAGTTCGAACCGAGTCGGGTCCTTGACCGGGACACCCAAGCCGCTTCGGACGACCCCGACCCACGGATCTTCCCGGTCGATGATGACGGTCGTATCAGTATCTCGATACAGATGGCGCGGACGGCGAGGAACCCTCATCATCGATCAGACGCCACCGAAATGATATTAACCCGCGTGTGTCATTCGGGGACATGGCCGCCGAGACGGGTTTGCTAAACGCAGTCACGACGGGCATCGTCACCGGTAGTATCGTTGCCCTCGGTGCCACCGGACTCGCGCTGGTGTACGACATCGCCGAAGTCCCGAACTTCGCTCACGGTGATCTGTTGACACTCGGTGCGTACGCAGCATTGCTCGTCAACAAACCGGGCACGGTCCCGCTGTTCGACCTGCTCGCGACCGGACCGCAGCAGGTCGGCGTCGCCGGATCGGCCGTCCTGTTCACCCTGTCGGCTGCCGGCGTCCTCGGGACCGTGTATCACCTCGGTGGTGTCCCGGCGTTGAAGGGGAGTTGGTGGGGCGTCGACGTTCCCGACGCCGCGGCGCTCGGCGTCCACGGTGGCTTGGCTGCGCTCGTGGGCGTGGGCGTCGTCCTCGGTGCCCCATCCTTCGAGGCGGCATTGCTCTTCTCGTTCGTGTTGCTCGGCGCCGTTGTCCCCCTACTGGAGTCGCTCATCTTCCGGAAATTCCGCGAGAAGGACGTCGAGCTCGCCTTGATGCTCATCGTCTCCCTCGCCGTGGCGTTCATCGTCCGGTTCGGTATCCAGACGATCTTTGGCGGCGAAATCCGGTTCTACACCGTCGAGACGACCTTGCCCTTCCTCGGCGGCGAACTCGACGTGACGCTCGCGAAGTTCTTCGACTTCTTCGTCGCCTCGGACGGTCTCACGGTCAGCATCCAGGAGACGCGCGGTGGGGGCTCCAGACAGCTGCTCGTGCTGGGCTACTCCTGGCTGGAACTCGCCGTCGTCGTCGCCGCGGTGGCGGCCGTGGCCTACGGCGCCTACCGCTGGCGTCGTGGATCGGCGGGCGTCGTCGGCCCCCGTCTTGCCGCCGCCGTCGGGGGCGTTCTCGTCTTCGCTCTCGGCGGCGCCGTCTTCTGGGGTGGCGCCGGTGGCGCCGTTCCCGACACCTCGTGGTACGCGACGCGCATCCGCACCTCGCCGCTCCGGCTCGGCATCATCTTCCTCGCGTTGCTCATGATGTCCGGCCTCCACTATCTGTTGCAGGCGACGACGCTCGGGAAGGCCATGCGGGCCACCAGCGACAACCGCCAACTCGCGATGGTTCGGGGGATCAACACCCGCCGAGTGATGAAGACCGTCTGGATCGTCTCCGGTCTCTTCGCCGCCATCGGCGGCGTCATGCTCGGTTTCCTGTTCAGCTCCATCACGATCAACCTCGGCTTCAACCTCCTGCTCGCCATGTTCGCCGGCGTCATCCTCGGCGGCATCTCTGTCTACGGCGCCATCCTCGGGAGCTACGTCGTCGGTCTCGCTATGGAGGTGGGCATCTTCGCCATCCCCGGTCTCAGCGCCACCTACCGCATCCCCGTCGCGTTCGTCGTCCTGCTCGCCGTCTTGCTGATTAAACCCGAAGGTCTCGTGGGGGGGAGCTAGTATGGCCGTCTCCGACGTCGTCATATCGTTCATGCTGCTGGTGTCGATTTACGGCATCCTCTCGCTCGGCCTGAACATCAAGTACGGCCACACCGGCCTCCTCGATTTCGGCCACGTTGGTTTCTACTTGATCGGCGCGTACACTGCCGCGCTGTTCGTCCTCGCGCCGGACGATCCCACCGACTTCACGAACTACGTGATCGGCCTCGGCGACGTGCCCGTGATCGGCACGTGGGCCGTCGCTATCGTCGCGGCGACGCTCCTGGCCGGCCTGATCGGCGGCCTCGTCGCTCTGCCGACGATCCGGTTACGCGAGGACTACCTCGCCATCACCGTCCTCGGCGTCTCCGTCATCTTCCAGCGGATCATCCAGTCGGAGACGTGGCTGGCGAACGGCCCCGACGCGCTCCGGGGATACAGCCCGCCGCTCCAGGGGCTCTTCCCGCTCGCGATGGATACCCTCGTCGGCCCGGCCATGTTCGGCCTCGTCGTCGCCGTCGTGTGGGCCATCACCACCAGCGTCCTCGGTCGGTTGCGCGACGACTCGCGGTGGCCGCTGGGACGGGTCTACATCGTCACCACCTTCGGCCTGTCGCGACTCCGCCGCCGGACGGACGCCCTTGGCTCGCGCTCCGCCGTCGCCGCGACGGCCGGTGTCGTCGCCGGCGCCGTCTCCGCCGCCGCGCTGGTGGCGTTCGATCCACTCCTCGCCGTCGGCGTCCTCGTCTCCCTTTACACCTGGTTCGTGGCGCTGATCACCGTCGCCCACCGCTACGGCGACCTCGACCGTCGAGAGTGGGGCGTGGGCGTCGGCCTCGGTACCGGTCTGCTCGTCGCGCTCCTTCCGCTCCCGGTGGTCGAGTCCGTGAGCGTCAAGATTGTGGTGACGCTGGGGCTGCTCGCCGCGCTCGTGGCCGCGTACTACTACGCGGTCACCCGGATCGAGTGGATCGCGGACGTGAAACTCACCGTCGTCGCCGTCGGGGCGCTCTGGTTCGTCTCGCTGTGGTACTTCGTTCTCCCGCTCCTCGGCCCCCTCGGCAGCGGTGACGTGACCGGGGCGCTCAACACGCTGTTCCAGAACGTCGTCTGGGTGCTCCAGTTCGGCGGTGACGTGGGGATTGACTACTACGTAGCGGGGGTCGGGACGCTGACGACCAAGGTGGATTACTCGCGATTCCAGCTCGCGGGCTTCGTTCTCTTTCTCGCCGGGCTCTACTACGTCCTCGAACTCACCGTCGAGTCGCCGTTCGGACGCGTCCTCCGCGCCGTCCGCAACGACGAGACCGTCGTGAAGTCGCTCGGCAAGGACCCCTTCGTCTACAAGGTACAGAGCATGGTCATCGGCTCGGCGCTCGGCGGGTTCGCGGGCGCGCTCTGGGCCATGTACGCCCAGGGGCTGACGTTCACCACCTTCGCCCCTCGGGTGACCTTCATCGCCCTGCTGATCATGTTCGTCGGCGGTGCGGGCAACAACAAGGGGATGCTCCTCGGTGCGGGTATCTTCTGGGCGTTCCAGCAGGCGACGACGCAACTGGCGTCGTACTTCCCGCCAGCGATCCGCGTCAACATCCAGGCGTTCCGGCTGGTCGTCGTGGGCGTCCTCTTCCTCCTCGTCCTCTACTACGTGCCCGAGGGGCTGCTTGGACGCGAGGAGGGTTCCGGGGAGGTGGAGGGATGAGCGGGCGCGACCCGATCCTCGAAGTCGAAGGCCTGCGCAAGACGTTCGGCGGCATCGTCGCCGTCGACGGCGCCACCTTCGACATCGAGCGCGGCTCGATCACGGGCCTCATCGGCCCGAACGGCGCGGGCAAGACGACGACGTTCAACCTGATCAGCGGCTTCTACGAACCCGACAGCGGCACCGTCCGGTACGACGGCCGCGACCTGCAGGAGATCATGCGCCCGCACCGCGACGAGACGGTCATCTGGAGCGGCGCCAGCGGTATCACCCTCGGCGCTCTCGGCGGCATCGTCGGCCTCGGCCCCCTCGGCCTGAGCGCCCTGCCCGCCCTCGGTACCACCGCTGCCGGCGCCGTCGCTGGCGTCGGCGGCTACCTCGCCCAGCAGCGAGCGACCCAACGCCGACCGGAGCACACCAACAGCCGACCCTACATGCTCGCCCGTGATGGGCTCGTTCGGACCTTCCAGCTCACCCGCGAACTCGGCGAGATGACGGCGCTGGAGAACCTGATGCTCGCGCCGCAGGGACAGGCGGGGGAGAACCTGGCGAACACCTGGTTCCGGCGCGACGCCGTCCACGAGGAGGAGGCCGCCGTGCGCGAGCGTGCCGAGGAGATGCTCGAACTCCTCGAAATAGACCACGTCAGCGACGAACCGGCGGGCAACCTCTCCGGCGGCCAGCGCAAACTGCTGGAACTGGGGCGGGTGCTGATGCTCGAACCACGCCTCATCCTGCTCGACGAACCGGTCGCCGGGGTCAACCCCTCGCTCACTCGCAAGTTGATGGAACGCATCGAACGGCTCCGCGACGAGGGCTACACCTTCTGTATCGTCGAACACGACATGGAAGTCATCATGGAACTCTCGGACACGATCATCGTGATGAACGAAGGCAAGAAACTGGTCGAAGGGCTGCCGGAAGAGATACGAAACGACGAGGCTGTCATCGACGCCTACCTGGGGGTGGGGTAGATGGCGCTTCTGGAAGCCCGTGACGTGGTGTCGGGGTACGGCGACGCGGAGATCCTCCACGGCGTCGACCTCGACGTGGCGGGCCGGGAGATCGTCACGATCGTCGGTCCGAACGGCGCCGGCAAGTCGACGATGATGAAGGCCATCTACGGTCTCATCGACTGCTGGGAGGGGTCGGTCACCTTCGACGGCACGGACATCACCGACCTCCGCGCCGACAAAGTGACCGAACGCGGGATGTGTTACGTCCCCCAGCGCGAGAACGTCTTCCCGACGCTCACCGTCCGCGAGAATCTGGAGATGGGGGCGTACATCAAAACCGAGGTGCGCGAGGCCGACTTCGAGGAGGTGTGGGACCGGTTCCCGATCCTCGAGGAGCGTCAGAACCAGAAGGCGAGCTCGATGTCCGGCGGCCAACAACAGATGCTCGCGCTCTCCTCCGCGCTCATGATCGATCCCGACCTCCTCCTCGTCGACGAGCCGTCGGCCGGCCTCGCACCCGACCTCGTCGACGACATGTTCCGGCGCCTCGTCCAGATCCGCGACGAAACGGATACGGCCATCCTGATGGTCGAGCAGAACGCCCGCAAGGCGCTGTCGGTCTCGGATCGGGGGTACGTTCTCGACATGGGTGAAAACGAGTTCGAGGGCTCGGGCGCCGAGTTACTGGAGAGCGACGAGGTGGCCGAACTGTATCTCGGCGGGACCTGAACGTCGGGAATACGGGCAATCGTATCTTGTAGCGCCGCTATTATCACGGTCTGACCGCAGTCGTGAGTATGTCTCGCATTCGCTTCAGAGACCAAAGCGGGTACGTCCGCGTTGGAACCGTCGACGACGATCAGATCGTGGCCGCCGGGCGGACCTACGACGTCGACGCAGTCGACGTACTGCCGCCGACCGAGCCGTCGAAAATCGTGTGTGTCGGCCGGAACTACGCCAAGCACGCGGACGAACTCGGCAACGAAGTTCCGGACCGACCGCTGCTCTTTCTGAAGGGGCCGAACGCCGTCGCCGGTCCCGGCGACGAGATTCCGCTTCCGGCGGGGAAAGAACGCGTCGACTACGAGGCCGAACTCGCCGTCGTCATCGGGGAGCAGGCCCGGAACGTCGCCGAGGAGGAGGCCCTCGACTACGTCGCCGGCTACACGTGTTTCAACGACATCTCGAACCGCGACGATCAGGATCAGGAACAGAACTGGATTCGCGGGAAGGCGTTCGACAGCTCCGCCCCGATGGGGCCGGTGCTCGCCGCCCCCGAGGAGCTGCCGGACGACGCGCGCATTCAGGCCCGCGTGAACGGTGAGGTCAAACAGGACTCGACCCTCGACCATCTGATCTTCCCGATACCAGAACTCATCGCGGAGATCACCGACCTCATGACACTCGAAGAGGGCGACGTCATCGCGACGGGGACGCCGGACGGCGTCGGCCCGCTCGAAGACGGCGACCGCGTCGAAATCGAAGTCGAAGGCGTCGGGACGCTCGAACACACGGTCGTGCAGTAACACGGCCCGGCGGCGGCAGATCGCTCGCCGCCTTCCGCTCGCTGTAAATAAACCATTGCTCCAGTCCCTCGCGGACCCCGACCGTCTCGTGGTGGCAGATGCCCCGGTCGTCGATGGGGTCGAGAATGCTCAACTGTCCGTCGCCGTACTGTATCTCTATCGTGAAGTGACCCTCTCGATCGGTGGCCGACACCTCCCTCACATCACGGGGGTGTCACGGTCGCCGTCTTCTGCAGGGTCGTCGCGACGGCCGTCGAGTGGGCAGTATTCGGTCCGAGCCGCGATCCGTCCGCCGACGTTCGCTGCCGCCAGTTTCACTCGTTGAAACTGTCCCGATCAAACGCGGGACATCACCGTAGCGCCGTTCCTACGAGTTGATAATCGGCTACAGGTTTGTCACGCCCTACTGCGTCTAGGACGGTATGGACGCGATACCCGACCTGTATCGGCGCGCCCTCTGGGGATCGATGGACCGACTCGGCGTCACCGAGTCGATCGAGCGCAAGATCGTCGCCGCGGTGACGATCCAGTTCGGCGTCGCGGCCGCACTCGCCGTCATTCCGTTCGTCCTCACCGGTGCGATCAGGGCCGTGGTGACAGTGGCACTCCTCGGTGGCGCCGCCGTCGCTCTGGTGAACACCCTGTTGATCGCCCGACGTGACTTCGTCACACCCGTCCAGAACCTGGAGGACGTGGCGACGACCATCGCCGCGGGCGAGCTCGACGCGGCCGCCGTCGAGACGCACCACCAGCACGACGAGATTGGCAGTCTCGTCCGCGCGTTCGACGGGATGCACGCATCGCTGGAGACGATCTCGGCACAGGCCGACGCCCTCGCGCAGGCCGACTTCGACGCCGACGTGTTGGACGAGGACGTGCCGGGGTCGTTCGGCGACGACCTCGACCGCATGACAGACAATCTCCGGGCGAACACCCGCGAACTGGAGTCGCTGACCGACCATCTCGAACGGACCGCCGACGAGTACGGCGACGTTATGGCCGCTGCCGCCGACAACGACCTCTCGGTTCGGATGGACCCCGACCCCGAGAGCGAGGCCATGGCCTCCATCGCCCGCTCGTTCAACCGAATGCTGGACGATCTGGAGGGGACCGTCGCCGACGTGCACGCGTTCGCCGACACCGTCTCGGACCGCACCGTCGACGCGTCGGCCGATCTCGACGACGTGGCGCGGGCGAGCGAGGCGATCAGCGACGCCACTGCCGACATCGCGACCGACGCCGAGGAGCAACGCGACCAGCTCCAGCGGATCGCCGCCGAGATGAGCGATCTCTCGGCCACCATCGAGGAGATCGCCGCCTCGGCCGACAGTGTTGCCGAGGTCGCCACGCGCACCGCGGAGAAGGGCGACGAGGGCCAGCAGGCGGCCGTCGAAGCACTCGACAAGATGGACGCGATCGAGTCCCAAGCGACCGAGACGATGACGGAGCTCCACGAACTCGACGACCGGATGGACCGCATGGGCGACATCGTCGCCACCATCTCCGATATCGCCGAACGGACGAACCTGCTCGCGCTCAACGCCTCCATCGAGGCCGCCCACTCGGGCGGCGACGCCGACGGATTCGCCGTCGTCGCGGACGAGGTGAAATCACTGGCCGAAGAGGCACAAGCCGAAGCCACGGACGTACAGGAGATCATCGACGGCGTCCAGACCCAGACCGAGGCGACCGTCGACGGGATGCGCCGGACGACCGAGGAGGTCGAGGACGCGGTCGAGACGGTCGAGGCCGCCATCGACTCGCTCGACCAGATCGCGGAACTCGCTCACGACACCGACGAGGGGATGCGGGAGATCACGGACGCGACCGACCAGCAGGCCGCCTCGACCGAGGAGACCGTCTCCATGATCGAGCAGATCGAGACGACGAGCGAGGAGACGGCCACCGAAGCCACCGGCGTGGCGGACGCCGCCCACGAACAGACCGACTCGCTCGACGACGTCTCCGGGCGTGTCGACGACCTGGCCGATCAGGCGGACGCGCTGCTGGGACTGCTGGAGGCGTTCGAGCTCTCGACACGGGACGGCGGCGAGTCGTCGCCAGCCGTCGACTCGCCCGCCGCGGCCGACGGCGCCGCGGATTAGCGCCCCCGAGTATTATAACTGATAGCGAGGCACCAACGGCTATGTCGTTGCCGTGGGAGGCGGGGGACGAATGAGTGATGGACCGACGCTCTCGGTCGGCGGGGCGGGGGAACGCGTCGACGACGGTTGGGTGCCGACGCCGCGCGCGCCGGACGACCCGGACGCGTGGTACGCGCCGGACGTCGTCGCCCAGTACGAGGTGTCGCCGGGCGTCGTGGCGACGATCAGCGAGACCGGGTCCGAGGAGTTCACGTACTCGATTCGGGAGCCCGGCCTCGGACCGCAGGATCGGGAAGCGATGGATCGCATCCGCGATCACTTCACGGTCGTCAACCGCCGCCGGCCGCTGACGCGGGAGGGAACGGCCGAGCGTGCCGCCACGGGATTCGAACCCAAATACCGCCGGGCGCTGGATCGCCTGATCGACACCTCGCCTGCCGCGTGGCGGCGCCTCACCTACCACACTCTCTGTGAACTCCGCCTGCTGGAGGACTCGACGCCGTTGGCCCTCGACGACCGAATCGAGGTGGTCGACGTTGGTCGCGAGGACGACGATGTGGTCGTCCACACCGAGAACTACGCCCCCGCTCGTACCGACTTCGACGCCGACGCGCGCTTTATCGACCGGGTTGCCGGCGAACGCCTCCGGCAGTACACCGTCGACTTCGCGGGCTTCGATGTCGACGTGGTCGTCTACCGCGAACACCTCCTCGGGAGCGACCACTTCTCGACGAAATACGCCGTCCTCGAACCGGATCTGCTCCCCGGCGACGAGCAACTCATCGAGGAGTGCAAGGAGCGCATCTGGGAGGCCAACGTCGAGGACGTGGTCGACGATCGACACGCCTTCGTCCAAGAGCGCGCCCGACAGTTCCTCTCTCGGCGGCTCACCGCCCGTAACACGCGAGCGTGGGTCGCGGCGACGAAGTATCGCCTTACGACCGCCCTCGCCGAGTACGGTCTCGCCGTTCCACCGGTCGACAGCCGCTACGCCACCGACCGCCTCGACGACCTCGTCTACTACGTCCTCCGTGACTACGTCGGCCACGGAGTTCTCACCATCCCCATCCGCGACCCGTCTCTCGAAGACGTGGAGGCCAACCGCGTCGACGAGCGGGTGAAGGTGATCCCGCGGGCGGACGAGCTCCCGGTCGGGCGCGTCCCGACGAATCTCGCCTTCGACGACGAGACGGCCTTCGTCAACGTGGTCACGCAACTCGCCGCGAGCGACGGGACGGAACTCAGCGCCAGTCGGCCGAGCGCGAAGGTAAACCTCGACCTGCCGGGCGTCGCGGAGACGATTCGCTGTGCCGTCGCGCTCCCGGTCATCTCCGAAGACGGCCCGCACGTCTCTATCCGCAAACAGGCTGCCGACGCCATGACGCCCGTCGACCTGATCGACCGCGACGCCATCTCGACCGAACTCGTCACGCTCCTCTGGTTGCTGTACGAACGCCACGGCGTCGTTCTCTTCTCCGGGCCGACGGGAGTCGGGAAGACGACGCTCATGAACGCCCACATGCCCTTCGTCCCCTACGACGACCGTCCCGTCTCCATCGACGAGGGGAGCCGCGAGGTGCGTCTGCCCCACGAGACGGGTATCTCGCTCACCACCCGCGACCACGAGAACGAGTACAAACGGGTGTCGATGGCTCGGCTGATGACCGAGACGAACTACCTGAACCCGGACGTGGAGGTGATCGCCGAGATCAACACGCCCGCGTCGTTCGAGACGTTCGGCGAGACGCTCAATACGGGCCACGGCGTCATCGGCACCACGCACGCCGAGGACGTAGAGACGCTCATCAACCGGGTGATCGAGCAGGGGCTCGCGCCGTATCTCCTCCGCGAGATCGACCTCGTGGTCTTTCCGCACCACGTCGACGGCGACCGCTACGTCGCCGAGGCGGTCGAACTCCTGAGCGAGTCCGAGTACGAAGCCCTCGACGCCGGCACGCTCCCCTCCGGCGTCGTCGAGAAGGGCGGCCGCACCCTGTACTGGAATGTGATCGCCCGTCGCGACACGGCGGGGCAGTTCAGCCTCGACTACGCGCATCCGCACCTCGACGACGGCCACCACGCGCTCGGCTTCCGACTCTTTCACCGGCTCGCCGAGGCGACCGACCGCGATGTCGAGGCCGTCGAGGCGGAGTTCCACCGCAAACACCGCTACGTCCAGTATCTCGTCCAGGAGGACATCACGGACTTCGACGCACTGTTCGGCTTCGTCTCGGATCTGCGGACCGACGAGGCGGCGACGGTGGAACGGGCGCGGAGCGAGTCGGCGGGCAGCGACTGAGAGGGCTTATCGTAACTGTCCAGAGATTCTCGCCGGGACAGACCGGCGAGAATCTCTGCTGACTGCCGATAATCCCTATGACCGCTCACACCTCGGTGTCGCGTTCCGATGGACCGACTGGGGCGTCGTCGCCCGCGCTCCGGCCGAGTCGCCCCGCGGCCGTCTCTGCTTGGCCGGACGCGGGCGCCAACTCGCCGACGGCCCCGAGACCCATCGGCGGCACGTTGTTGTAGACGGCCTCGTACTCCCCATCCCGAACCAGAAACGTCTCGTGCCAGATGCCCACGTCGCCGCCCTCGCCGACCTCGCGGTTGAACGCCTTCCACGCCGGGAGGTGTTCGCTCTCGGTATCCCGGGCGTACTCGTGCAGGTGGTCGAAGGAGCGCCAGTACTGTGTCAGGACCTGATTCCGGAGACCGAGGTGTGTCTGCGTTTCGAGCAGCCCACTCTCCGGATCGGCTTCGAGTTCGCGGAGCATCCGCGGCATGGCGAGAAAGACCGGGAGCCATTTGTGCACCTTCCACAGCGCGTTGATCCGCATGCCGATCCGGAAGACGACGAAGTCGCCATCGATCTCCGCGGTGGTACGCTTCGGGACGATCTTTGACATACTCCGTCGTGTCGTATGGGTGATGGGATGATAGGGATTGGTGTGCTCATTGGGGCAGCCAGTCCCGTCCGGCGTGTGGTATCTCGTCGCCGACCGACGGAGGCGACTGACCGCATCCGCTAAACACGTGCGCCGTCACAGGTGAGTATGCGAAGCTACACGATCACCGAGATCTGGGACATCCCCATCCGGATCAACACCTCGCTTCTAATCTTCCTCCCGATTCTCGCGTGGCTGATCGGCAGCGGACAACAGATCGAACTCTACGCCGGGCTGATCGAGCGGCTCACCGGCGTCGGGTTCGACCTCGCTCGCCTCCGTGCCGGGTCGACTCCGTGGCTCATCGGTATCGTCGCGGCCGTCGGTCTGTTCGTGAGCGTAACCATCCACGAACTCGGCCACTCGTGGGTCGCGTTGCGCTACGGTCTCGAAATCGAGTCGATCACGCTCTGGATTCTGGGCGGGCTCGCGTCACTGAAGACGTTCCCGAAGGAGTGGGACCGGGAGTTCTGGATCGCCACCGCCGGGCCCGTCTCGAGCCTCCTCGTCGCCGCCGTCTGCTATGTGGGCGTTCTCGTCGCGCCGGCGTCGCTACAGGTCCCGCGGTTCGTCATCGGCTGGCTCGCCATCGTGAACGTCACGCTGGCGGTCTTCAACCTCCTCCCCGCGTTTCCGATGGACGGCGGCCGTATCCTGCGTGCGCTCCTCGCTCGCTCGCGGCCGTACGGCACGGCGACTCGCATCGCCGCCCGGATCGGCGTCCTCTTTGCTTTCCTCTTTGCCATCGTGGGCGTCCTCAACTTCCAGATCATCCTCCTGTTGCTTGCCTTCTTCATCTACGGGGCGGCGACGACGGAGTCGAAGGCCGTCCTCCTCGACGAACTCTTCGAGGGGCTCTCGGTCGGCGACATCATGACGCGTGACCCGGCGACGGTCGCGGCGTCGACGACGGTCGAGGAGTTCGGCTCGCAGCTGCTCCGGGACCGGAAGCCGGTCCACCTCGTGGTCGACGCGGCCGGGGTGCCTATCGGCGTCGTCACGCTCGACGACCTGAAGAAGGCGCGGCGGGAGGACCACGCGACGACGACGGTCGGCGACATCGTACGCGACGTGCCGCGAGTGGACCCGTCCGCCGACGCCTTCGACACGCTGGTGCAACTGCAGAGCGGGGGTGGTCTCGACGCCATCGTCCAGTGGGACGGCGAACGGGTCGGCATCCTCTCCGAGGCCGACTACGCCCACGCCATGACGATCCAGCGGGGCTTCCGGAGCGGGATCGGCGCCTGAACGTCGGCTCCGACGACCGGCGCCGCCCACTCGGCAGCAAGACGCGTTGCGAGTCGGTCTCGCTTGCGCATCGAGCCGGCAAAGACGTCCGTGACGACTCCGCCGCCCTGGCGTACGGTCTCGCCGTGGTCGTCGGTATCGTGTCCGTGCCACCGCCTCGCACGATGCGTGGATCGCCGCCTGCACACCGTCCGCAGGCCGTGCTAACAGTTATTGTCACACGAGCCGACGTTACACCGTATGTCTCAGCAGATCCAACAGGAGCTCGACGTGGACCGATTCACCCTCGGTCTCGTCGGCCCGGACCAAGAGTGGGCGGGCACCGTGGCCGACGGTGGGACGGTACGCACGCACACGCCGCCGGCGTGCTGGGGACCGATGATCACGCCCGAGTTCCGCGGCGGGCACGAAGTCACCCGGCCGATTCGCGTCGAGAACGCCGAACCCGGCGACGCGCTCGTCGTCCGGATCAAGGATATGGAGGTGACGAGCGTCGCGACGAGCACCGGGAGCATGGCCGAACGCGAGGGGGCGTTCGGCGACGACCCCTTCGTCGATCACCGCTGTCCGGAGTGTGGCACCGAGTGGCCCGAGAGCGTCGTCGAGGGCATCGGCGAGGACGCGATCAAATGTGCGGAGTGCGGCGCCAACGCCTCCTCCTTTGGCTTCGAGTTCGGTTACACCGTCGCCTTCGACGACGACCGTTCGGTCGGGCTGACGGTCGGCGAGGCGGGCGCGACCGATCTGGCGGAACGTGCCGACGAGGCGATGGCCCTCCCGGAGAACTCCCGGCAGCATCCCATCCTGCTGTACAAGCCCGACGAGATTCCGGGGACGCTCGGCCACCTCCGGCCGTTCATCGGCAACATCGGCACGACGCCGCCTCGGGAGTTTCCCGACTCACACAACGCCGGCGACTTCGGGCAGTTCCTGATCGGCGCGGGGCACGACTGGGGACTGCCGGACGAAGCGGCGCTCGCAGACCGCACCGACGGCCACATGGACTCCAACGACGTGCGCCCCGGCGCGACGCTGATCTGTCCGGTAAAGATCGACGGAGCCGGGCTCTACGTCGGTGACCTGCACGCGAATCAGGGCGACGGCGAACTCTCCTTGCACACGACGGACGTGAGCGGACGGACGGAGCTGGAAGTGGAGGTGATCAAGGGCCTCGACATCGACGGACCGCTCCTCCTGCCCAACGAATCCGATCTGCCCGACATCGCGAAGCCCTACACGGATGCCGAGCGTGAGGCCGGTGCCGACCTCGCCGCGCAGTACGACGTGGCGGAGGTTGTCGACGCCGCGCCCATCCAGGTGATCGGCTCGGGCGCGACGATCAACGACGCCACCGACAACGCGTTCGACCGCGCGGGTACCCTCCTCGATATGACCGAAGGGGAGGTGCGCGCCCGGTGTACGTTCTCCGGCGGCGTCGAGATCGCGCGTCTGCCGGGCGTCGTCCAGTTGTCGATGCTCGCGCCGATGGACCGACTGGAAGCGGTTGGACTGGCCGAGACGGTGGGGGAGCAGTACGACCTCGACGGTAGCGCTTGAACGTCAGTCCACGCCCGGTCTCTTTGGGTGAACGGGGTGCTTCGTCGAAACCCGCGGAGGTGACGGGTTTCGGTAGTCGTGCTGAATACAGAGCGCCACTCGATCACTCCGGTCGATAGGGGTTGGTAGCAGTATCGAGGCGGCAGACCTCCTCGGTAGCGTCGAAGTCGTCGTCGAACGCGTAGAGGTAGCCGAGTCCTTCGGTCTGCATGTAGGCGACGATGCAGGCGTCCACGAAGGAGAACGGCACGGACTGCCGGAAGAGCGCTTTCCCCGTCGCGAGGGCATCCCCGGTCAGCGAGTCGATGTGGAACCGAGCGTTTTCCTCGATTCAGTCGAGGAAGTCGGTCGCGGCATCGTGACCTGCGTGAGCCGTCAATCCGTTCAGCGTCCCTGCGAGGACGTAATCGAGGACCGCCGCTTCGGGGAGGTCGGCAGTGTCGATCCCTCGGAGAATGGACACAGCCTCGTATGCAACACTCGCGTCGTATCAGTTGCTGAGGGATAAAACGGGTCAAACGCGACGATCGCCGCCGCGCATCGCCGGAAACAGCGCCACCTCAGCGTCGGGCGGGCAGTCGTCATCGAGGGCCACCCGCTCGCCGTCGACCGTCACGCGAACGCTCGGGCGGAGTGCGCCCTCCTGGTCGACGAGATGCGACCGGGCGCGCGGATACGCGCCGACGAACGCCTCGACCACCGCGGCGACCGTCTCGTTGTCGGGATCGACGCTGACCCGCTTTTCGCCCGTCGCGGATCGGAGCGGGCCGTACACGGTCAGATCCATGCTTCGTCTCCGCACTCGGTCGACGTAACTGTGTGGCCCGACTGCCGTCAGTCGGCGTATTGGGGCTGTGCCGTCCGCTCGAACCGCCGGCTGACGACGCGGCGCACCTGGCCTGCCAGCCGCGTCACGTCGTCGCGGCGGGCGACGAGCAGCGCCACCGAGAGGACGACGTAGACGACGCTGAACACGAGGAGGACTTCGAACTCCGAGAGCGGCAGGTCGAGTACGCCACGGATGGTGAGAAACTCGGTCGCCACCTGCGTGACGAACAGGACGAGGAGGGCGATGGCCTCCCGGATGCTGATCTCGAAGTCGACGATCAAGGCGAGAGCAAACAGCGACTGTGCGGCGGTCAGCCAGATCTCACCCGCCTGCTTCTGGTCGAACGGGAGCGCGCCGTACTGGCCGAGCGCGAGGGAGTAGACGACGACGAGCGTCCCGATGAGGAGCGTCCACTGGTTGAGCTTCGAGGAGATGAGGGCGTTGAAGCCGGCGGTCGACCGCGCCTTGTTGACGAGAACGAGGACGACGATCAGCTCCGGCGACTCCGAGGCCAACGGGGCGATCCACTGGATCATAAAGAAGGCGGGAATCCCGACCTGCGTCCCCAGCGATTCGAGGCCGTGGGCGAACGGTTTGACCGCGGTGAAGATGACGAGCCCGGAGAAGGCAAAGAGCGCGAGGACGCTGCCGATCCGGACGGGACGGGAGAGTTGCTGGAGCGCGCCCGGGACGCCGCCGTGGTCCGACTCGCCGTCGGGTTCGCCCCGAATCACGATCAACAGGTACGCGGCGTAGATCCCGACGAGGACGAGGAAGTCGATGGCGCCGATGCCGCCGCCCAGCGGGACGGCGAAGGCCCACACCGTCGCCGCGAAGAGGAAGACGATTTCGAGGCCGATATCGTGGTCGAGGGTCACGGCGTCGGTGAGGAAGCCGTCACGACTCTCGACCGCCGGGTCCGACGCCGCACCGGAACGGAAGATAGTAAACAGCGCGATGCCGGCCCAGCCGATGCCGATGAGGATACGGTTCGCGCCGGTCATGTTGGCGACGGCGAGGTTCCCCGCCTCCGCACCCTGCGGCGTGCCGGCGAACGCCCCCGCATTCCAGGCGTAGAGCGCATCCACCGCGTACTCGGGGGCGACGGCCAGTACTGCGAGGACGGCGATGGCGAACGCCCGTGGGACGTCCTTCTCGGCCGTCTCTGCGCCCCAGGTGAGGAGGAATGCCGCTCCGAGGATGCCGACGCCGCTCACCCCCACCGTCGCGACGGTCGAGAGGCCACTCCCGAGGGGAAGCCAACTCCACAGCCACGGCATGGTCAACAGAGTCGCTACACCGATCGCGCTGAATGCCTTGCGTGTCATGTTCTGCTCCGCGTTCGTGGGCGACCCGACGCGACACCATCACAAAAACCACAAGATAAGTCTAAAACTCGTATTTTCTGGACAGCTGAGTGTTCTTACGGCCGAATCCGGCCAGTAGCACCCTCTGCAAGGAAAGGCCGTCTTTAGCCGATCTAACGGTCGAAATCGGCAGATTCGACCGATACGCGCCGATGCCCGGCTACCGCTCCTCGATCTCGGCGTCGGGGGCGATTCGCTTGACGCTCCGAATGCCGCGTTTCGCGCCCTGTTTCGACGCGTACCCCTCCGCGCTGTCGGCGACGATATTGCCGTTCGACGCGACGAGTCGCCATCGCCACTCCGAACTCCTGTCCTGGTACACCTCGAACACCGGTTGGGCCGCCATGCGCGCCGTTGGCCCGAGGACGGTTTACGTGTTCCGTCCGGGCGAAATTCTTACGTAGCGGTCCGCGGTAACACGACACATGGCGCTCACCGCCGACTGCCAGCGATGTAGCGAATCGTTCGACTACCGACGGGATGCCTGTCCGAACTGTGGCTGGAAACCCGAAACGTGGCGCCGTGGCGGCCGGTACGGCCTCGGCCGCGCCGGTATCGGGGAGCGGGACTGATGGGCGCGGAAAACGAATGCCTCGGCTGTGGCGTCGATTTCAACTACGACGAGGGCGCCTGTCCCGACTGTGGCTGGGACCCACAGGAGTTCGCCGCGCGCGGTCGCTACGGGCTGGCGAAACCCGGTCACGGCGAACCCGAAGACGACGGGGACGGGGAGCGTGACGGACCGAGCGGTCCGCCGCCGGGGCCGGGCGGGCTGATCGGCTTCTAAAGTGACGACAGCGGCGGCCGGTCCTCGGCCTGGCGCGCGTCGTGGAGGGCGTCACACACCGATCCCTGCCCGCTCATGTTGACGCCGGCCGCCCGCGTCCGGTGACGGACCAGTTCGAACGAGTCGGGGTCGATGGGGTCGCCCTCGGGCGTCCGGAACAGTTCGGGGTGGTCGTCGTCGAGGAGCCCCGTCGCGGACGCCTTCTCCAGATATCGATCCAGCGGGTCGGCGTCGACGGTCACCGCGAGATCGCCGTCGCGGAGCCACACGCGGGCTCGATCCCCGTCGGACTCGACGTTCGACGGCGTGAGCCCTACGATCTGGTCGGCGTCGAGGCCGGCGTCGAGGAGCGCGCCCGTGGCGTCGTGTTGCCGCGAGAGCCGTGCCTTCTCGTCGAGTTCGGCCCGGACGGGTTCCACGCTCCCGTCGGCGTCGGGGAACGCCTCGCCGAAGGAGAGCCGTTCGTTCACGCCGCGGTTGATCTCCGCTTCGTGCATGTGTTCGCGGAGTTCGACCGTCGCGCGGCTCACCCCCGGCAGCGACTCTACTTCGTCGCGGGCGTCGGTCGCCATCATCCACGCGAAAGCGGGCGAACACCACGCCGTCGGAAGCGTGAACACGACGTGTACCTCGTCGCCGTCGATCCGGATCGAATCGATGTACTCTAGGTCGACGATAGAGGTGTCGAGTTCGGGGTCGGTGACCCGATCGAGGCGTTCGCGGACCCGTGTCTCGCTCACCGCCTCGCCGTCGTCGCCGTCGAGCGAATCCGCCGACATGCTCAGTCGTCCGCCGGTGCGGTGCTCGACCCGCCGTAGTGTTCCGCGAGGCCGAACTCCTCGGTCACGTCGTCGGATTTGAACTGCTCTTTTTTCGCCTCGATATCGATGTCGTACAGTTCGGCGGCGTTCTCACCCATGATCTTCTTTTTCGTTTCGAGGTCCAGTTCGACGCCGTACTCGTCGCGCTGTTCGTCGGTCAACTCGGCGTTCATCACCACGTCGACCAGCCAGTCGGGGTTCCAGAGCGCGTAGTCGGAGCCGAAGAGGAGGCGATCCTCGCCCAGCCAGAAGAGGAGTTCGCCCATGATCTCGCCGAACTTCCGGGGCCGGTGGACGGCCATCGGTGCCGCGACGGCGAGGCCGCCGTAGACGTTCGGTTCCTGGGCGGCGATCCAGCAGAAGTCGTCCAGTCGCGGCAGGCCGACGTGTTCGACGACGAAGTTCAGCTCGGGGAAGGAGGTGGCGGCGTCGTCCACGTCGGCCACGTCGAACGCGTCGCGGTTGAGCGGCCGGATGGTCGGTCCCTTGTGCGGATGGATGTTCCGGATGCCGAGTTCCGCACACTTCTCGAGGAATTTGAACGACTCCTCGCTGTCGAGGCGCCACCCCTTCGAGTCGCCGCGCCACTCCGCCGTGTAGAGTTTCACGCCCTGCAGGTCGTATCGGTCGTTCAGTTCCTCCAGATACTCGAGGCCCTCCTCGCCGTCGCGCGGGTCGAACGTGCCGTTCAGGACGAATCGCTCGGGGTACTCCTCGGCGAGTTCGGCGTTCTGCTCGGCCGTGTTGAACCCCTCGTCGTAGAAGTCGGTGAGATAGGTGGGCTGGAAGATGCCCATGTCGACCGCCGCATTGCCGAACAGGTCCTCTTTCATCCGGTCGGCGCCGTACTTGCGGTACTCTTCCAGCGACCACTGCTTCTCCTCCGGCGTGAACGCCGTGTGATAGTCGTAGAAACACTGGATGAACTGCTCGCCCCCCTCGTGAACGATGTTCTCCTCGGTCGCATCCCACAGGTGGAGATGCGAGTCGATGACGAACACGTCCTCGCCCTCGTACTCGTACATGGTACGACCACCCGTGAGGAGTGACAACAAATAACTATTGTGGTCGTTCGTGATTGTCGACGGAGGAACGTTTTTATCGACGCGAGTGAACCACCCCCACATGCTCGCCGCACGACTCCACGAGTACACGGAGGAGATGAGCGAGGCGCTCTCCATCGACGAGGTGGAGCGACCGACCGCCGACGGCCCCGACGACGTGATCGTCGAGGTCGAAGGTGCCGGTTGGTGTCAGACGGACAACCACATCATCGAGGGGATGTGGGAGGAGTACGCACCGCAGCCGTTGCCGATGACACTCGGCCACGAAAACGCCGGGACTGTCGCCGAGGTGGGCGAGAACGTCGACATCGTCGAGGTGGGCGATCAGGTGATCTGTCACCCACACATGACCTGTGGCACCTGTCGGCCCTGCCGACTCGGCGAGGACATGTACTGCGAGAACGCGCAGTTCCCGGGGCTGACGACCGACGGCGGCTTCGCGGAGTACCTCCACACCAACGAGCGGGCGGTGATCCCGCTCCCGGGCGGCGTCGACCCCACGGACATCGCTCCCCACGCCGACGCTGGCATCACGGCCTACCACGCGGTGAAGAAGGCGGTCGACGAACTCGATCCGGGCGATCACGCCGTCGTCATCGGCGTCGGCGGCCTCGGTCACATCGGCCTCCAGTGTCTCGACGCCATGAGCGCCGCCGAAATCACGGCGCTCGATATCAAGAGCGAGGCACGTGACCTCGCCGCCGGTCTCGGTGCCCACCACACGGTCGACCCGGCGAACACCGACGTGGCCGCCGAGATCGACGCCATCACCGACGGCGTCGGTGCCCAACAGGTGATCGATTTCGTGGGCGCAGACGTGACGACGGGTTACGCTCCCGACATCACGGCGGCGGGCGGCGACCATCACATCGTCGGCTACGGCGGTCACATCCATGAACCGTCACAGGCGCTCGTCAACGGCGAATTCGCGTACAAGGGCACACTCGTCGGCCGCTACGCCGAACTGCAGGAACTGGTCGCGCTGGTCGAACGCGGTGACGTGGACCTGCGGACCTCCCGCTACGACCTCGACGAGATCAACACCGTCGCCGAACGCCTCGAACACGGCGAAATCGAGGGACGGGCGGTCGTCGTGCCGCCCTAACGCTCGTCTTTCAGGTTCGCCCATCGGGTCCTCCTCGAACAGTCCCTCGGTCCAGTGGGATTCGTCCTCCCAGTATGCGTCCTCGATTAGCTCGACGACGAGTGTCACCGGCGGGAACCGACAGGTCGCCGTCTCCGTCGGTGAAGGGCTGACGCCGCGGTCAACCTCCTCGAGGAGTTCCGCGGCACCGACTACGGCGACTATCGGAAGACTACGACCCCCGACGGCGCCGACTGATCGATCACTCGGTCCCGTACTCCTTCTCGAAGCCACGGAACTCGGTTCGGTGGGCCTCCTCGTCCGCGAGGATGGTCACCGCGAGGTCCTCCGTCACCGGATCGTTCGCTTCCTCGGCCGCGTCGATGAGCGCCCGGTACGTCTCGATGGCGTCGTTTTCGGCGTCGAGGACGCCCCGGATGACCGAGAGCACGTCCGTCGAATCCTCGGGAGGCTGCAGGGTGTCCTGCCGGGCGACGAAGTCGGCTGATCCCGGCGGACGCGCGTCCAACTGCTTGAGACGCTGCCCCAGCTGTTCGGCGTGACCCAGTTCCTCTTGGATGTCCTGCCGGAGGCTCTCCTTGATCTCTTCGGCCCGCACACCGTCGAGTACGATGGCGTTCGTCTGGTAGTTCATCACCGTCTCGATTTCGTCGCCGTACGCTTCCCGCAGAAGCTCGACGACACGGTCTGACGTCATGGCGTTTCGACTACGGCCCACCGACGGTAAACCGTTGTCCCGACCCGCGGTTCAGCGTTCGGCCCCGGACCCGTTCGCCTCGACGCCGGTCGTCGTGAACTCGAACCGCACGCCCCCGTCTTTCCCGTCCGTCACCTCGACCCGCCAGCCGTGGGCCTCCGCGATGGTCCGGACGATGTTGAGTCCGAACCCCGTCCCCTCGGGAGCGGTGGAGTACCCCGTCTCGAATACCGTCTCGCGCTCTCCCTCGGGGATGCCCGGTCCGTCGTCCTCGACGTAGAAGCCGTCCTCGGTCCGCCCGATGGTGACGGTCACTCGTGGACTGTCGGCGTCGTCCCCCTGTCCACCACGCACGAAGTCTCCGGCCTCGACGCGCTCGGCCGTGGCGAGCGTCGAGGGTCCGTCGGCCGTCGGTGGCGACTCGTCCGCGCCATCGTCGGCTTTCGGCTGACCACCCGTGGCGCCCGGCTCTACGTCGTCGTCGACCTGTGTCTCCTCGCTCGCCGCGCCGTGTTCAACCGCGTTGCGGAACAGGTTCTCGAACACCTGCGTGAGGCGGCTCTCGTCGGCCTCGACGGTCCCGGGGCGACCGTCGAAGCGGAGCCGTGCCCCGTCGGTGCCCGTCGTCGCCCACGCGTTCTCGGCGACCGACTTGATGGCGACGGGTTCGACGTCGTCCACCGTTCGGCCGTATCGAGCCAGCGTGAGCAGGTTGTCGATCAATTCGTCCATTCGGTCGAGCGCGTCGCCGACGCGAGCCAGCCGGTCGTCGTCTCTCTCCATCTGTACGAGTTCGAGGTTGCCCTCGGCGACGGTCAGTGGGTTGCGGAGGTCGTGTGAGACGACGCTCGCGAACTCGTCGAGGCGCTGATTCTGTCGGGCGAGTTCCCGCTCGCGCCGGGCGAGTTGCTCCCGGGCCGTCATCGACTCGATGGCGTGGCCGATGCCCTCTCCGAGTTCGGAGAGCGCCTCCTGTTCCGCCGTGCCGAACGCGTTCACCCGGTTGGCGTAGACGCTCAGAAAGCCATGGACGCGCTCGTTGCCGACGAGCGGCACGACAGCCATCGATTCTACGCCTTTCTCCGCCAGCAGCTCCCACCACGGCTCCAGGCTCGGCTCGTCGAACACGTCCTGAACGGGTTGAATCTCACCCGTCCGGATCGACTCACCGCCCGGACCCTGCCCGGTGGGATCGTCCGGATCGACGGTTACCTCCAGCGACGCGATGTACGCGTCGTCGTGGCCCGCCCACGCCGACGGGCGCACGACCTCGTCGTCGGGGGTGTAGCGGCCGATCCACGCGCTGTCGTAGAGGTCGGAGTCGGTCAGCCGATCGCAGACGGTGGTTTCGAGTTCGTCTCGTCTGGTGGCGTTCACCATCTCTTGGGTCGCGATGCGGAGCGTGTCGTTGATGCGGGTCAACTGCTCCGCCAGCCGTCGCTGGGACTGTCCGCGGGCGTCGTAGACGCCGACGACGAGGCCGACCAGTGCCCCGAGCGTCGCCGCATTGAACACGGCCCGCACCGCCGCCGGTACGGGTTCGCCGCGGATGACGGCGTCGGCGAACAGCCAGCCGACGGCGACGCTCAGCCCCGCCATCCCGACCGCCATCCAGCCGAGCACTCGGTCGCCGAACTGCCCCGGGACGACACGCCCAGCACGGATCAACGCCCCGGAACCGGCGACCCCGAGCGCCAGCACCAGCGGTACGGCCGCCTCGATCAGCACCAGTGCGGGGAACATCCGCAACCGTACCGCCGACTGCAGATGAAACAGCGCGAGGACGAGACCGACACCGAAGATGATCGTCCCGCTCGCTCGCGCGGACGGTCTTTCCATTCCTTCGTCACCATTTCCGCTCACGCTATATAGCTACTCCCCCGTCAGAATCACATCTGAGAATTATGCGCGCTGCACCGGCAGCTTCGGTTCCGACGGGTGCAATACGCCACGACGTTGGCCGTCAAACCGAGTGTTCGACTACCTTGGATGGGTCGTTGTGGCGGCCCTCTCCTCGTGGTCTGGTTCTCCCGAGCGATAACCGCCAAGGCGTCAGATTCGTCACTCACGAGACACAACGCACCAGACGTTGAGACCGGCCATCTCACTGCATATGGCACGCTGGCGCAGTTCATGGATAGTATGAATTCCCAGTCTGGGATAGAACGAGGGCACGAATCACCGGTTCCTATCCAGACGACTTCGATCTCCTGATCGAGGGTGCTGTCGAGGCTGGTGTGTTCGGAGGCAAGAGCGATGCGTTTGCCTTGGCGGACAGAGGACGGTCGTCTGCTGACAGATGACGGAGATGCCCGATCATTTGCGAAAGAACAGGGAGTCCCCGTTGTCGGATCAGTCGGTGTGCTCTTTGCTGGTATCGATGCCGGAAAGATCGACGAATCGGTCGCTGACGAGTGGCTGTCGACGTGGATCGATGAAAGCGGGTACTACGTTCCACACCAGTCGATTTCGGAGTATCGGTGATTACGCATGCCGCCTCCTCCATAGCGGATGTCGTCTCAACTCCCACGACGCACGGACCGGGGCGTGGTCGACGAATGCACGCGTCGCTCGTGGCGTGTCTGCCGTCACCGGCCGGCACAGTTACCGCGTGTCGCCGTCTTCGTCCGGGTCGCCGCCGTCTTCGTCCCCGTCGCGAACCATCACGTCGACGCCGGCGCCGAGCGCCGTTCCGACGGCCCCGCCGTAGAGGCCGAACCGCTTGCCGTAGCGGTAACCGCTGGCAGCCGTCGCGTACTCGCTTTTCAACTCCTCGACGGGAAGGTGGTTGCTGACCGGGTCGGAGAACTCCTCCGGGTCGAAGTCCTCCCGGTTGCTGGCGTACACTCCGTAAAGAACGCCGGCCCCGGCACCCGCCACTGCGCCGTACGGCCCCGCTCGCAACCCTCGTTTCGTCCCGTCGACGGCGACTTTCGCGGTGTACTTGGGATCGACCGCCGAGACGACGGCACCGATCCGGCGTGCCGGATCACCGGCACGTTCCGTCTCCTCCGGCGTCTCCGGGGCGTCTGCCGCCGCCCCGGGGTCCGGCTCCGCTCCCGTCGACGCCGACTCGTCTCGTTCGTCCGACGAGGCGGTGTACTCACTCGCCATCGAGGCGAGTCGACGCCCGCCCGTCAACACGGCGCGTCCAACGTCGCGAACCGAAGGCCCGAGCGACATACGCGATCCATGGACGGTCTGACACATATTTTTGTGGATCGTCGACGAGGTGGTGTCCGATGTCGCGTCACGACCGGGTTGCCACGAGCCCGACGTTTTTGTCGATTCCCGAGAACGATCGGATATGAGTCGATTCGGTGGAGGGCAACGGTGATGTCGCCGACGTGGTCGCAGGGACTGCCGGGCGATGTCGCCGTCCTTTGGCACCACCCTTGTGGCGTCGTGACGGCCGGCATCTCGGACACCGCGCACGCCGGCCCCGCGGTGAGTGTCCTGTCGACGGCCGACGGCACCGAACGCGGCCGTGTCAAGACGGCGGGGAGGGTGAGGGGTGTCGGGTACCACGAGGATTCGGGGCTGCTGTTGGTCAGGACCGACGCCGACCGAATCCACGCCGTCGACCCCGCGTCCGGAAGCGAGCGGTGGGCCGCCGACGCCGTCGGCGTCGTGGCGACCACCGAGAAGCGGGTCTTTCTCGGCGCGGACGCGAGGGTGTGGGCCTACCGCGCCGCCGACGGCACGGTCGACTGGGAGCGGACGCTCCCGGACGCCCTACACAGCGACCTGCAGCAACACGTCAGGAACGACTGTCTCCTCGTTAGTGTCGGCGAGCGCAGAAACATGGGTCTCGTTGCCCTCGACCTCGACACCGGCGTCGAGCGGTGGTACTACCGGCCGGGCGACGCGGAGAAATTCTTCCACGACGGCGACACCGGTCCATACGCCACGTTCGCGAGCGACGACCGCGGCGGCGACGTGGCTCATATCGATGCGACGACGGGCCTCGAGTCGTGGTGCTACACCGCCGAATCGTCTCTCGGACGCGACCTGTATCCGGTTGGCGACCGGCTGTGCCTCAGCGAGGATTCCGCCGTGGTGGCCGTCGACCCCGTCTCCGGACGGGAGCGCTGGCGCTCGTCCTCAGCCCTCTCGACGCAGTCCCTGTGGATCGAGAACGGGACGCCGTACGTCGCTTGGCGGACCTACGAGTCCGACTACGAGTTCCACGCCCTCGACCCCGACACGGGGCGGTCGTCGTGGCGCGTGGAGACGGATCTGCAGGTGCGGACGATCGCCTCCGACGGCTCCGGTGATGTCTACGCCGGGACGTACGGCGTCGGCGGCGACGATGCTTTCGCGTACCGAATCGACGGAACGACCGGTCGGGTCCGCTGGCAGTTCGCGGCCGTCGATTCGGTCTCCTCCATCGCCGCCGACGCGCCGCCGACGCTGGTCCGATCCCGCTCGAGGGCCGGTCGTGACACCCTCTTCGGCATCGACGCCGAGAGCGGCGACCCGCACTGGACGCTCTCCGACGAGTCCCTGCGTCTCCTTCGGGCGACGCCCCACCTAGTCGCCGTCTCGGGCTCGGCGGAGACGCTCTACCTCGTTCGGCGCGAGGACGGGGTGGTCGAACGGACGCTCGACGCCGACGCCCACGCGACCACCGACGGCGCCCTGTTCGTCGCCGACGGATCGGATGTCGCGGCCTACGCACTGACGCGGAGTCCGGCGGCGTTCGAGGGACGCTCGGGTGCCGGTGCCGACGACACCGTGGTGTACGTGTCTAACGACGACGCGGAGACGGCGGTGTACTCGGACACCGACTCGGCCTGCCCGTCGTGTGGCTCGGATCTCGATCCGTACGGCGAGATCAGCTTCTGTCCGGACTGTGGTTCGGATCTCTCCGCGGAAGCGGAGTAGCGCCGCTCAGGGAGCTACGTCCGCCCCGCACTCCGGACAGAAGTTCGCCCCGTCGGGAAGACCGGTGCCGCACGCCGAACAGAAGTTCGTCTCGTCGGCGTCCGTCACGTCCTCCCCACACTGGGGACAGAACGACGCCGTGTCGTCGGGCGCCCCGTCTTCCGACTGCCCGTACACTGTCGTCCGGGTGTCGTCGACCGTGTCGTACACTCGCGTCGGCTCGGATCGCTCGACCCCGCCCTCCGGATCCGCGGCGAGCGCGTACGCCGTGAGCTGCGACCCATCGGCGACGAACAGCCTCCCGTTTCCCGTGGCGCGCGGCGTCTCTGCCGAGTACTCGGCGTCGACGATTTGATCCGTCCGATTCAGCACGTACCAGTTCTCGTCGCCGGCGACGACGACGAACGAACCCACGATGGTCTCCACCGACGGGTTTCGATCCCGGATTCGCCACTGGATGCCGCCGTCCGATTCGTCGACTGCGTACACACCCTCGCCCGCTTCGACCACGACCGGGTCCGAGTCGGCGTAGACGCCGTCGACCGATCCGGCGGCGTCCATCCGATCCCGGGTTCCGTCCGGCAGTTCGGTCGTCCACTTCCGCGTCCCGTCGCTCACCCGCCGAGCCGTGAGCGACCGCTCGTCGTACAGATACACCACGTCGTCCGTCCCCCCGTACAGGCGCGGCGGGCCGCCAGCCCCATCGGTCGTCCCGGCAAGGTCGGCTCGGGCCTTCCAGCGCGCGCGTCCAGTCGCCGGGTCGACGGCGTAGCAGTAGCCGCGATCGGTCGTGACGATCAGCAGCCCCGACGGCCCGTGATGCTCCGCCGACGCGACGGCACCAATCGTCTCGACCGTCCCCCGGTACTCCCCGTCTTCCGCCGCGAGGACGTTCAGAACCGGGCCGACGGCCGACGCTGGATCTATCCAGACTGTCAGGACGTTCGGCGTTGCGTGGTGGGCCACCGCCGTGACTGGCCCCACTTCGACACTCCACTCCCGGCTCAGGGACACCGATCCGTTCCCCCCGTCCAATCGCCTCGCATACCACTCCCTTTCGCGCCCGCGACTAATACTTCCGGCTGTGAACGCCCCACATCCGGCTGTGGATGCCCCCGCCGCTCGTCGGCTCGTGCTTGCCTCTCCCCGCCGTCCCGTCGGTGGTTTTTCGTGTCACGCCACCGATCGGTGGCGCATGGTCGACCACGACGCGACCGGGACGGTGGATTTCTTCAACGACACCGGTGGGTACGGATTCATCGAGACGCCAGCGGCCGACGAGGACGTCTTCTTCCACATGGAGGATCTGGATGGCCCGGACCTGCAAGAGGGACAGGAGGTCGCCTTCGACATCGAGCGGACGGAGAAAGGCCCGCGGGCGACGAACGTCCTGCGCGATCCCGGCAGTCCGGCCGACTCGTCCGGATCGACCATCGTCGAAAACGTCAAAGAGTCCGTTCAGCCGTTGTTCGACTCCGTCGACATCTCGGGCGGTGACTACGACCCCGCCGACTACGACGCGGTCGGGACGGTGGATTTCTTCAACGACACCGGCGGGTACGGGTTCATCGAGACGCCGGCGGTCGACGAAGACGTCTTCTTCCACATGGAGGATCTGGATGGCCCGGACCTCGAAGAGGGACAGGTCGTCGCGCTGGGCGTCGAATTCGCCGACAAGGGTCCGCGGACGACGACGCTCCTTCGCGACCCGCCGTCCGCGCTCCGAGACGCCATCGAGGCCCGAGACGATGCGCCGAGTTCGGCCGGGAGACCGACCGACGGAGCGGACGACGACAGCCCGACGACGGTGTACACCCCCGACGACGGACCGACGGGAGTGACCTCCGACGACGACGGGAGCCCTACGAAGGTGTACGCCTCCGGTGACAACCCGACGAAGGTGCACGCTCCCGACGACGAGACGACCCGCGAGTGTCCGGGGTGTCACACGCATCTGCCCGACGGCGACACGATGAACTTCTGTCCGGAGTGTGGGGCGGAACTGCCGCCGTAGCGCCCTCACTCGTCGTCGGTGGAGACGACGGTCGGCTCCTCTCGGTCCGAGGTTTTACAGTTCCATGCCGCACTCCGAACAGAAGTTGACGGAGTCGAACCGGCGGAGGTCGGTCCCGCAGTTCGGACAGAACTTCACCGCGCTCTCGCGGTCTTCGTTCGTGCCGCCCGACGCGCCGGTCGTTCCGCCGTTACCGCCGAACACGACCGTTTCGGGGTCGTCGCGGTCGGCGTCGACTTCGGACTCCTCCCCGTCGAACACGACCGTGTTCTCTCCTGCCGATCGGCCGGTTCCGGACCCTGTCGTCCCGGAACTCGTCGTCCCGGACCCTGTCGTCCCGGAACTCGTCGTCCCGGACCCTGTCGCCCCGGGCTCGTCGAGATAGTCGAGCGCCGTCCGCGCGCTCTCTCGCACCTTCGACGCGTACTGAGAGCCGTTCGCAATCGCTTCGAGTGGCTCCACGAGCGGCGGCGCGGACGCCCGGGTGTAGGCAACCTTCCGCGCCGCTTCGGTCGCGTGTCGCACTTCCGTCCGATCGCCGTCGCTCAGATACGCGGCCAGTTCGTCGGGGTCGACCGACTCCGGACGCTGCATCGCCAACTGCCGGAGACCTTCGGCACCGGTGTGGGGCCGCGTTCGAGTCCCCCGTTCCTTGGGCAGGTAGCCGAGCGCCTTCCGCGCGTTCGAGACGGCGCTCCCCGAGTACCGCGGGTTGGCGAGGATGCTCTCCAGTTCCTCGCGGAGTCGTTGGGCCGCCACCGGTTGACTGTAGGCGACTTTCCGCGCCGCCTCGGTGGTGTGGCGCAGTTCCGTGCCGCTCGTCTGCCGCAGTCCGTTCCGGAGGGCACCGATGTCCACCGACTCCGGATCGTCCGTCGCCTGTCGTCGGAGGTCCTTCCCAATCCCCATGCCAGTCGCGTCGAGACGTTGGCTAATCAGTCTGGTGTCGCGCCCCCCTCCGAGTCCGCGTTCCGGAGCGACCGCGTCCCGTGCCCACATTTTTGGTTCCGGCATCGGCAGTGACACGTATGCCGCGCGAACCCCTCCGCACGAGATTTTTCGCAGGCGTCGCCGTGCTCGTACCGTTGGCCGTCTCCGCGTGGGTTCTACTCGCGCTCGTCCGATTTCTCGGCTCCACCCTCGCGCCGGTCGGGACGGCGCTGCGGGGATACGGCTTCGAGTCCGACGTGATCGTCGTGGTGCTTCAGGCGGCGAGTCTTGGCATCCTCGTCGTCCTCATCCTCGCAATCGGGACGATCACTCGACGCCAGATCGGTCGGCGGATCGTCGACCGCGTCGACGACTTCCTCGTTCGCATTCCCGGGCTGGGGTCGGTGTACCAGACGGCCCGGCGGATGAGTGACCTCGTCCTCGACCCCGAGGACGACGGTGCGCAGTTCCGCGAGGTGAAACTCGTCGAGTTCCCCGGACAGGACACGTACACGCTCGGCTTTCTCACGTCCGAATCCCCGCCCGACGGCGTCGTCTCCTCGGCGCGCGCGATCACTGGCGATCCCGACGCGGCGTACCGAACGCTCTTCTTGCCGATGGCACCCAACCCCGTCATGGGTGGACACCTGACCCACGTCCCGGCGGAACAGGTTCACGATGTCGACCTCGACGTCGAGGAGGCGGTCCAGTACATCCTCACGACGGGTATCGTCGACAGCTCGGCCGACCTCTGATACGGTTTATTGTAAGTCATTGCCGATGGTTCGCCGGACCGTCTCGGCGAACCATCAGTAAACAGTTACCATAATCCGTATGAGCGGTGGACGGCGACCCATCGATCGACTGCGTTCGTTCCGCGACTCCTCCCCCGCCGACCTCGCTGCTCGCTGGACCCCGCGTCCGCTCGACGCCTCGACTGACCGCCAGATATATCTCTCTGATTCCGGATTTCGTGGTCGAACGGATGAGCGATCAGCTGCCATCGGGGTTGGATCGGAAGGCGAAAGATGGCTCCCTCTCCCGGTCCGAACTCGACGACCTCGTCGAGTTGCTCGACCACGCGGACGAGACGACGCGCACGGCGGCCGCGGAAGCCATCAAGACGTACGCGAAGGATCACCCCGACGACGTGGTGGCCCTCGTGGACGACCTCGTGCCCGTCGTCGTCGATCCGGATCGGTCCTCCGGCGAGCGGTCGAATCTGGGCGAGGCGCTGAGTCAGGTCGCGCTGGAACGTCCCATGGCGGTCGTCTCGGTCGCGGAAACCCTCTTTCAGTTCACGACCAACCCGTGGCGAGGGTTCAGCTTCGGCGACGCGGTCGCCACGATGGCGGCCGAAGCCGCCGAGACACGCGCGATGCTCCGTCGATACGTCCAGACGGGCTCGCAAGCCGAACGGAACAACGCGCTCCTCGTCCTCTCTGAGGTCGCCGAACGGGAGCCGACGGCGATGGCGTCACTCGTGCCCCTGTTCGCCAACGTCGCCGAGGACGAGGAGGCGCGTCCGCAACACCGCGGCCTCGCAGCCACCTGTTTCGCCCGTGCCGGGCCGACATCCCGGATGCTCGACCTCGAAACCATCGAGACGTTGCTCCACTCGTCGGACCGCGTCGCCGTCGAGGGTGGACTCGAGGCGCTCGACCACGCCGTCTCGCTCGAACCGATCGACGCGGCGGCCTTCCGGGACCGTCTCGACAGCCTCTCCGAAGACGAGGCCCCCGACGTGGATATCGCCCCTGCCGAGCAAGCCCTCGCGGAGACGCTCCGGGAAGCGCTCGACACCGATCCGGGACTCGACGACGGCGACACGACGACGGGGTCGACCCGGGTGTACGCTCCCGGCGGATCGCACGACGGCCCCTCCGTCCCGTCTTTCTGTCCGAGTTGCGGGGCGGATCTCGCTGCGTGGCGTGACGTGTCCTTCTGTCCCGACTGCGGACGCGACCTGTCGACCTGATAAAGACAGCGAGCGCATATCCCCGTCTTCAGGCGGGGGTTAAGCGGACACCATAGTGTGCCAATCCACCGTTCTGTTGCAGGCCCGGATTTCCCACCGTCTACCCCAAGATATTCGTCCACCGAGATACATAGTGTGCAGTACGGATAAAGACCACACGGCACGCGACCTACAACCTCAATTACCACATAGTGTGGATACCGAAGTACCGGCAATCGGTACTCACGGGAGAGGTCGCAGACCGTGTGGAATCCATCATCCACGAGATAGCCGACGACAAAGGACTTGACATCCAAGACCTCGCCATCCAGCCCGACCACGTTCACCTGTTCGTGAGCAGTCCGCCAAAGCACAGTCCTGCCCTGCTCGCCAACTGGTTCAAGGGCATCAGTTCGCGGAAATACAACCACCGTCACGCCGACCACGACGGCGAGAAAATCCAGTGGGCACGCGGCTACTACGCGGGCACGGCGGGCCACGTCTCGCAAGAAACCGCCGAACAGTACATCCAGAACCAAGAGGAATATGCTTGAAGTCACCAAAACGCTGGAGTTGTACCTCGTCAACCCCAATACGCACAAGGAGCGCAAGCTCCGCGAGACGAGAGACGCCTACCAGCAGGCGCTTCAGGCCGCCTCCGACGCGGACTGCACCACGCAGTCCGCCGCCAACGACGTGGTGGTCGCGTACGAACTCTCCGGGTACGCGAAAAACGCCCACGGTGACAGCCTGTGGGAGCGCATCGACCACATCATCCACCGTGTCTCGCGGCAGGTGGTCGAACGCGCCCAACAGGTCGATAATCCCGTGCTGGTACTGGAGAATCTCCGGTACATCCGCGAGAACTTGGACTACGACGCGTTCATGAACCGCCGACTGCACGGGTGGGCGTTCGCCAAACTCCACGCACAAATCCAGTACAAGGCCGAAGAAGCCGGGATTCCCGTCGCAACGGTGAATCCCCGGAACACGTCCAAAGAGTGCCACGTCTGTGGCGAGACAGGGACACGGCCACAGCAGGCGACGTTCCGATGCACGAACGACGAGTGTTGGGTCGGAGAGTATCAGGCGGACGTGAATGCCGCGCTCAACATCGCAGACCGCTACCGTAGTGGAGAGAGTCAGCCCAAAACCGACCGGGATTCCGGTCAGAAGACGGCTGGCGATGACTCGGCTACGGATGGGCCTCATTGACCGGGCCACAAGACAGCCACTCCGAGGGCGAACCCCGCCCGGCGACGAGTGGAACGCATGCGTCTTGAAACCTCGAAGGGCCGGTAGCCTGGCCCGAAATCCCATGGTGGGATTCCACGGCGTTTACGCCGTGGAGGAGGTCAATTCGCCGTGTCGCCGCGTCGCCGCGTCTCCTGCCCGACCGCTTCGACTCCCGGAGTGCTCCGTGATCGACCGACGGGGGTAAATTGATCCGCCGGGACGCACATAGCACACGTGATGCCGAACGATGGGCTCTCGTACGCGTCCGCCGTCGACATCGGTCGACGAAACCGTCGCGCTGACGGGATCAACGAGGACAGTCTCACGGTTCAGCGACTCGGCGACTGGCACCGGACCGATGAGCGACACGGACTCGTGTTCGCGCTCGCCGACGGCGCTGGCGGCCCCGACACCGGCGACGTGGCCTCGTATCTCGCGACGACGACCGCCGTGACCGAACTCGCACCGGTACTGACCCGGACACACGCCGGTCGTCCCGAGGCGGTTGGAGTCGATGTCCAGTCACGGGCGTCGGACGGATCGGTGGTCCCCGACTCGCTCGATGGAGCGGCCGTCCGTGCCGCGATAGCGGACGCGGTGCGCGCATCCCATCGACGTATCATCGAGTACGTCCGGGAGGCGCCAGTCGAACGGTCGGCGACGACCATCGTCGTCGGTCTGTACGACGGCCAGCAGCTGCACTACGGCTGGGTCGGCGACAGCCGCCTGTACGTCCTGAACGAGGCCGCGAGCACGATTCGGCTGCTCTCCGAGGATCACTCCGAGACGCAAGCGAACGTCGACGAGGGGGAAGTGGACCCGGTCGCCGCGCGGGTGCATCCGAGCACCCGTATCCGCCGCTATCTCGGCGGCGACAAGTACGTCTCCGAGGATATCGAGGTCGAGACGGGAACGGTCGATGTCCATCGCGACGATGTCGTCTTCGCGACGAGCGACGGCCTCGTCGACGCCTACGTCGCGGACGCCGACGAACCGAGTACGGCGCAACTGTGCGAGCACTATCGCGACGCTGATGACGAGGACGCGGCGAGACAGCGCATCCTCGACGCCGTCGTCACACACGACGAGATGCGGGAGACGATACTCGGCGCGCCGACTCTCGACGATGCGGCCTCGGCGTTGATCGACCTCGCGAACGACCGCGGCGGGAAGGACAACCTCTCGGTGTTCCTGCTGGCGGACGACACTGCCTCCCACCCCCCCCACTCGGTGCCGTACAGGGGTACCGCGCTCCCGGACGTTGACGCGGGCCACGCCACTGGGTCGTCGGATGGCGCCGGTGAGTCGGCGGATACTGACGCGGGTCGTGCCGGTGGGGTCACTGACGGAACTTCGGAGAGCGCCGAGGAATCCACCGACGCCGATTCGGAGTCGTCCGACGACGGCCCTCCCATACCGGGACTGACCAACCTCACGACAGGGACAAACCTCCTCATCGAACCCGGCCACACGATTGGCCGCGATGAGTCGAACGACACCGTCGTGCCACACAGGTACGCGTCGCGTGATCACTGTGTCTTCATCTTCGAGGACGGCACGTGGTACCTCGAAGATCAAAGCAAGCACGGCACGCTCATCGAACGCGACGACGACCACGTGCACGTGACCGGCGAGCGAGCGCTGATTCGCAGCGGCGACTTGATCGTGGTTCCGGGGGTGGCTGGCGACGATACCGACCGCGACGACATGCGCGAATTCCTAGTGCACCTCTAATCCGACCGACGGTGCGTCCGGCTTCCCACCGGACCCTCTGTCCCAAGACCCGTGTAGCGGCCACTCGGACCCATCGAGTAATGTATCGACTGTAAAATTCAGTAACTGCTCTCCGTGTGACGGGCAGTAGTGGTACGAATCACTCGAGTTCGGTGCCGCAGTTGGAACAGAAATTTTCGACGTCGGGCTGTTTGATCTCCGTCCCACACTGCGGGCAGTATTCCCACGATGCCCGTGGCGACTCTCCGGCTGTGGCCGAATCCGGCGAATAAACCGTTGTCGGAGAATCGTCATTGTTTGATGCAGGTGACCGGTACACGGTTGTCGATTCGTCAGTCGACTGCTCTGTAGCTCGGTTGGACGTATTGGCCGTGCTGTGCTGGTCGGATGAATACTCCTGTGTCAGTGCCTCAACAGCGCCCGCGAGATCGCCATTCTTCTCTTGAAGCACATCGTGTGCCTTTGCCGGCGGAACGTCCGTTCGCTGTGCAACGAGGTCGACATCAGCCTCGGGGATATCCGCACTGGCTCGGTGGGATTTCGCTGCCAGTTCCTCGTGTGTTGACATATCACTATCCTCAATTCGGGCTATCGCAGCCGCAAGATCGCCATCCTCGCACCGAAGGGCTCGACGCGCTGAATCCCTTCCGACATCGCACCGTTGCGCTACCAGCTCGACGTCGTCTTCTGGGATCGACATTAGTTCTCGTTTCGGAGTCGTGGTGCAAAAATATTGGTTGAACTACTGGACGTGAACACGGTGCAAGACCTCCCGACCTCCGTGTTTGGCACGATGCTCCAAACTAAACACGAACTGGTTCCAAGGGGGCCAAAAGTAATGTGACCGGAACGGTCAATTCGGGGTAATGTCCGAACACGCGGTATCGACGGATGCGTTTACACCGGGCGAGATGGCGACGGTTGCCGGCGTCGAGATACGGATCGCACTCGAGACGCGGGATGCCGCCTTCGCGGTCGGACAGCGACGCGTCGATCCGAGCGACGGTGACGTGGTCGTGTTCGAGTGTCGAGTGCACAACGGCTCCGACGAGGCTATCCGCCTCCCGACGCGCGATGCGTTCGATACACAGGGCCGGGCGCTGCCGAACTTGGCGGCACATCACTTCCGCGACGGCGAGACGGTGCGACCGAGTTACTTCCGTCTCTCCGCGGCGTACGGCGACGCTCTCGTCGCGCCCGACACCACCGTCTCCGGCCTCGTCGCGTCCGAGCTGGGGGACGACTCGACCGATCCCACGGTGTCGATCACGGTCGGCGTCGCCGACGAGGAACGAACGCTGACGTGGCGTCTGGCACCGACCGACGCCGGGAGCGAGGCCGCCCGGAAGACGCCGGCTCCCACTCCCGCTCCTGGGTCGTCACAGACTCCCGCCGTCGATGGCGAATCGCCAACTGAAAGTCCCGACACCGAGGATGCTGTGACGGATGACTCGGAGGATGCTGTGATGGATGACTCCGAGGAGGCTCCGACTGGTGACGACGACGCCGAGACCACGTCTTCCCTCCGCTGTCCGGACTGTGACGACTCCGTCGCCCCGACGCACAACTTCTGTGGCAACTGCGGCGCCTCGCTGTAGGGGTCGCTCGCGCCTACTCCGAGTCCCTCCTCGGTGGCGGGGAACCGTTCGAATCGCCAGGCTCGGTCGGCGTTTCGTCGTTCGCGGGTCCGGTGTCGGTGGGGGGAGAGTCGTTTCGGTCTTCCTCGTCGTCGTCCCCGCCCGACGGGACGATCCGCGTTCGCTGCTTTCGGAGCGGGACGAGCGGGGGATGCGTCCGGTTTTCGAGGTCTTCCGCCGGTGGTGTCGGTGGCAACGACCGATCGTCGAACAGGATCAACGAGATGTTGTCCTTCCCGCCGCGGTCGTTCGCGAGGTCGACGAAGGCCGTCGCGGCCTCGTCCAAGGACGGACACTGGCGCAACACGTCCTCGAGGTCGTCGTCCGTCACGGCTTCCTCGCGGATTCGGTCGCCGATCTCCGGATCGCGGTCGGTATCGAGGTAGACCCGATGGAGGCTCCGATAGTCCGTCTGGGCGTCGATCAACCCGTCGCTCGTGAACAGGACGGTGTCGTCCGCGTACAGTGACACCGACGCCGTGTCGACATCGACGACCGCTGACTCGTACTCCGCGGTCGGCTTGCCGCCGATCGCTCGGCTGATCTCGTTTCCGCGTGGGTGAACGAGCGCTTCGATTTCGTCGATTTCACCCCTTTCCCGCTCGCGAGCGACAGGGGAGTGGTCTCTCGTGAGTAATTCGAGGCGGTCATGCGCCCGGTTGTACACGTACGCGCGACTGTCGCCGACCCAGCCGTAGTGCAGGGCCGAGCCGAGTTTCATCCCGACGACGACCGTCGAGTACGCGCCCACGTTCTCCTCGGTTGCGTGCTGGAGGATCGCACGGTGAGCGTCCACCACGGCGTCGGTGATTGTCTCGCGGACCGCTTCCGGATCGGGTATCTCAGTCGAGAGTGACGGCACGTCGAGGTCGAACGCCGACGCATCCGCGGTGGTCCACTCTTGGAGCAGAGGGGAGAGTTCGCGAGCGATCACCGTCGTCGCGATGTACGACGCCACGTCGCCGCTGTCGTGACCGCCGGCGCCGTCGGCGAGTACGAACACCCCGGCACTCCGGGTCGATCCGGGCGTGCGGGCGGCCGTGTCCGGGCCGCTCCCGTCCCCATCGGGCGGTTCCGAGCCGTACCCGTCGCGGTGTCCGTCCTCGAACACGCTGACGCCGACGCTGTCCTCGTTCACTCCGCCTTCCGCCTTGCTCCGTCCGATGTGATATGCTGTCGCGTATCTCATACGATTTCTGCTCCCGACGGCGCGCCACACCAGTTCATCCCGCCGTTCGGTAGAGGGCGGTATAATGATTGTCCCGCCGTTGGGCGTCGGTGTGCCGCCACCAGCGTGCGAATCGGCATCGTCGATGTCCGACCCCGACCGAACGCACGACCGGAATCGGAAGCCGTTGCAGTGACCGGCATCAATTTTATGCTACCGATGGTCCTGTCTCCCAGTACGGTGGGTCGCCGCCGACGGGACGGCATTCATGCGCACGATACGACAAGGCACGGTGATCGACGGTCGATTTCGTCTGGACGAACGGATCGGTTCCGGGGGCTTCTCGACTGTCTGGCGGGCGACGGACAGGGACACCGACTCCGAGGTGGTGGTGAAGACTCCCTCCGATTCGGTGAACGATGCCCTCGCTGTCCGGGAGGCGTTCGAACGAGCGCAGGACTTCGTCGAGCGGTTCGCCGACGCGATTCAACCCTCCTCGTTCGCCCGTCAACTCGCCGCCGGGACGACCGACCGTGACCACTCCTACGTCGCCTACGAGTACGTCCCCGGCGATACGCTCGATGCTGGCGGCGTGACTCCCGGGTCGTCACTGGCACAGGCCGTGGCGCTGCGGCTCTGTCACGCCATCGCGTACCTGCATCTCAACGACTACCTGTATCTGGATCTGAAACCGGAGAACGTCCACCTCCTCGACGGTGACCGCCCCATCTTGATCGACTTCAACACCACCGTTCCACGGGAGACGGGCAGCGACCTCGTCATCAGACAGGACGGGTACAAACCGCCGGAGCAGACGCCGGCCCACAGCGACCCGTCGCGGATCTCCGCCCGAAGCGATGTTTACGCCTGTGGCGCCGTCCTGTACCGTCTCTGGACTGGCGACGATCCGCCGACAGACCGCGACCGGCTCCCGCTTGACCCGCGGTCGTCAGCCACGAACTGTCCGTCTGATCTGGCGACCGTGATCGAACAGGCCACGGAGCCCGACCCGGGCGATCGCCACGAGAGCGCCCTCGTCCTGCTCGAACGACTGCTCGGTGCGATCGACTCGCCGGGCTATCCCGTCGGCCTCTTCGATCCGAAGACCGGGACGCACGTCCCCGTTGGCCCGTCGACACGCGTCGGGCGAGCGGTCGACCGCGGTGAGCGCCCGGATGTCTGGTTCCGCGACACCGAACCCTACGTCTCTCCCGTTCAATTCCAGCTCGTCCGCGGCGATGCCGGGGACTGGCGTGTCGTCGACCGGAGCACGAACGGCACGTACGTGGAGACGGACGGAACGGTCGAGTACCTGCTGAGCGAGCGCGGCTGCGAGCGAAAGCGGGATCACCCCAGCGCGACCGTCCCGACACCGTCACCGTCGACCGGCGCATCGGTCGCCGACGGGACCGTCGTGCGTCCGGTCGACGAGGACTACCACCGCGAGTTCGTGATCAGACGGTCGTGACGGCTGGTGTCACGGGACGCCGCCTTCACTCCGGGTCGAAGGTGTACGTCACACCGAACGTCGGATCGACCAGTGCGATCCGATCCGACGGGTGGAGTTCCGCGGATGTCGGCGGGATGCTCCCGTCCGGCAGCGTCGGATCGTACCCCTTGTCTTTGAGCCGACTGCGGCCTTCACTGCTCAGTATCCAGCGCCATCCCTCCGAAACTCCCCGATGGACCCACGTCCCGTTGAGGCTCCGGTCCCGGAGGGTCCAGTTTCCGTCCGCGTCGATGTCGAACTCGACTTGCACGCTCGAGATGGGCGTCTCGTCTTCGGGGCCGTCCGGATTGCTCACCCTAATCGTCGCCGGTGCGGCTCCACGTTTGTTTCCGATGGTGTCTCCGGGCTGGATGGAGAGGTGTTCCCCGGTCTCCTGTCGGACCAGTTCGGCCGTTGCCGGGGGTTGGACCCACTCGTTCTCTAGGACCAACTTCAGCGTCTCCGCGTTCTGATACCGATCCGCGTAGTCTTCCTGCGTCGCCGTCTCGATGATGCCCGCGAGGTAGTCCGGGCAGTCGACGAAGTTGCGCGGGTCGAGGCCGTGTTTCCGCTTCGGAACGTCGTTCACCAACAGGAAAAACAGCACCATCCCGATCGAGTAGACGTCGCTCCACGGCCCCTGTCTGAAGTCGGTGCCCGTCGGATACTCGACTTCGGGCGGCTTGAAATGTCCCTGAATCCTCGTCTCCGTCGGATCGAGTTCTTCCGGGTCCCTGTTCGGGTCGAATCCCCGAGCCGTATTGAAGTCCACTAGCACCGGTGTGTCGGTTCCCCGCAGGATGAAGTTCTCCGGTTTGAGGTCGCGGTTTATGTGCTCGTTTCGGTGGATGAACTGGGCGGCGGCACTCAAACCGACCCCGATGGAGCGGACCGTCTCCGGGTCCATCGCTCCGTTGTCGTTCACCTCATCGTAGCCGTCCCGACCTTCGACGAGTTCGACCACGATGATCGGAAGATCGTCGACGGTGAAGCTCTCGATGAAGTCGACGACGTTCGTGTGGCCACCCTTCGACTGCAAACTGGAGAGAATCTCACGCTCCTGGTCGAAGTACTGCAAAAAACGGGCTTTGCTGAGTCCACTCGACCCTCTGAGACTCTCCGAGTCGAAGTTCGGGTGCTTGACGCAGACTCGCTCGCCATCGTCCGTCGTCGCAACCCACGGCTTCGCGAACCCACCGGCGGGAAGTTCGTCCCGAATCTCGTACGTGCCTCTCCGCCCATCGATCCGCTCTCCGATGTCGAGTGACCGCTTCATCTGCCCTCGTCCACCAGGGTCGTCGAATTTCGGCTGCTTCTGTCGCCGTCTTCTTCGACTCGTGTCACTTCGTCCTCGATACCCCTGACCACCGTCTCCTCGTGTTCGAGTTTGGTCTCTCCGAGGATGGTCTTCGCGGCTTCGAGATCACCGTCCCCGAGTTTCGATCTGATCCGGGTCCGCTGGAGGTGGAGGTCGACGTGCTCGTTCCGCTCCGCGAGTGCCTCTTCGTCGTCGGTGTATGTCACCTCGAGTGTCGCTGTCGCCCGCGTCTTCCCTCGAGAGCGCAACTCGACGTTCGCGAGGCTCACGGTGCCCCCGGCTTCGTCGGGGACGTGAAGCTCCATCGCAAGCTTCTGTCCCTCGCGGTCGACGAGGTCGGGGAGCTTCACGACGCCCGTCCCCCTCTCACACTCCATCTCCACCGGCTGCACCTGTGGTTTGGCGCGGAACAGTTTGGTCACCTCGACGCTGTCTCGGAAATCGAACCTGACCTCGGCGTCGGTGCCGATCACCGTCTGTGCGTCCTCGACCGCCGTTCCGAAGAACTCACGGATCTCCCGCGGGTTCTGTACGTGGAGCCACTTCCCGCGACCAGTGGTTCCGAGTGCCTTGATCGTCTCGACGTTGTACTCTGATCCAATCCCCCCGGCGCGAATCCGGATTCCCCTGTCGTCGATACGCTCCGCTAGCTGCTCGAACTCGTCGACCGACCGTTCGGGGCTGTTCTGTTCCCCATCGGAGAGGAGCAACACGCGCTCGGCCGTCATCCCCGTGCTCCGTGCGTTCGTCAACTCGTCGGCCGCCAGTTCGAGCGCTCCGAACATGTCGGTCGACCCGTTCGCTTCGAGTGACTCTATCTGCTCCGTCGCCGCCGACCGATCCACGTCCCCCCACCGCGTGGAGTTCATCACCACCTCGGCTTCCGAATCGAACGTGACGACGCTGATCCGGTCCGCGTCCTCCAGCAGCCCGAACACCCACGTCGTCAGCGCATCCTTGGCTTTCTCCAGTTTGTCTTCCTTGTTCATCGAACGGCTCGTATCGATACAGATGGCGATGTGGCTCGACGCCGTCTCATCCGCCGACCCCGGATCGATGTCTATCTGTGTCGAGAGCGTTCCACCCGATTGGATGTAGGGTCGATGGACGTGCGTCTCGATTTCCGGCTGCATGAAGTGTCAGTAACCCGTCCATGCATTTTCATATAACTTTCGACGAATTCGTCGACAACGGCAGGGAAACCGTTTTTGTCCCGTGGTGTAACCTGCCTCACATGGCTCTCGTCGTGAGCCTGCTCGCCGTCGGCGCCGCCGTCTTCGTCGTGGTGGGTGGGATCGCCCTGTATCGGCGCGCGGGTGACGACGGTCAAGACATCGTGTCCGACTCGAACCCATCCACGGGGGCGACCGTCTCGTCGGACGACCCAACGCCAAGCTACGGGAGTGACGACTCGTCGGACGACCCAACGCCAAGCTACGGGAGTGACGACTCGTCGGACGGTGGCCGTTCAGCTACCGACGTGTCACCATCCGACGGCTCCACGCCGAATTACGAGGGCAACGGTCGTTCCTCGCTCTCTACCTCGGAAAGCGAGCCCATCTCGGATGCCACCAGTTCGAACGGCGACGACGAGACGGCAGTTGCGGACGAGTATCTCGACGGGTCGAGACCGGACGACGAGACGGCGGTTGCGGACGAGTATCTCGACGGATCGGACGGGGAGACTGGTGGGTCGACCCATCGGACGAAGACGTGTCCGGCCTGTGGCACCGGGATCGAGCCGACCGCCGCCGTCTGTCCTTCCTGTGAGGCGATCATCTGGTCGGACTGCGACGTGCTCCTCGACGGCGACGGGATGGCCGTCGACCTCGACTGTGGCAGTTCGGTTGGCCCGGCGATCAGACGCGCCCTCAGCCGGTCCGGTGTGTCGAACGACGGCGCACGACGCGTCAGCACCGAGCATCTGGCGTTCCGGACCCGAGGTTCGAGGATCGAAGTTCGCAACTGCACGACGACTGCGTCGGCACTCGAACTCGACGGGCGGGCACTCGAACCGGACGAGTGGACGCCCGTTTCCGACGGACAACGGCTCACCGTTGCTGGACGGTACGATTTCACCGTCCGCATCCCGGAGTGAACGTCACGCCGGCAGTACTACCTCCGGAGCCATCGCCACAGGGACGCCCAGAATCCGCCTTCCGTGCGCGTCTCCGCCTCCGTCTCCCGATCGTCCCGATTCCGGCGATCCCTGCCGATTTGGGTATCCGATCTGGGCTCCGATTCGGACTCGGGCTTCGGCTTCGCGTCCGACGCTGGCTCCGATTCCGCCGCCGACGTTGCCCCCCTGTCCCGTCGCTGCGAGGCTTCGACGGCGCCGTCACTTTCTTCACCAGCGGCCGAATCGGCCGTGCCACGCTCCTCGACGACGGTCGGCTGTGACGAGATGTCGTCGGCGTTCCATCCCCGAGTCGGATACTGCTCGGGCGTCGACTGCAGGGCGGTCGACTGGAGGAGGGCAACCGTCACGTTGTCCTTTCCGCCGTACTCGTTCGCCATCTCGATCAGGGCCGTCGCCGCCCGGTTCAGGTCGGCCACGTCGAGGACCCTCGATTTGATGTCGTCGATGGTGACCGCGAACTCCCGAATGTCGGCGGCGACCTCTCGCTCCCTCCGTGATCCTGCCTCGGCATCCCGATACGCCTCGAACAGTTCGTCTGGCCGGGGGCCGACGGCGTGAGCGTCGACGAGGCCGTCGCTGGCCACGAGGAGTACGTCTTCAGCGAACAGTTCGACCGTCTCCGTCTCCACGTCGACCGTCCGGTTCTCGGCGTTGACGTACTGCGACCCGCCCAGCGCGCGCTGCAACTGGTTACTGTGGGGGTGGACGAGTGCGGCGACTTCGTCGATGGCGCCGGCGTCGATATCCTCTTGGACCGTGGAGTGGTCGTGCGTGAGCCGCTCGATCCGGTCGTGCCGTCGGTTGATCAGATAGATCGGGCTGTCGCCGACCCATCCGTAGTGGAGGCGACCGCCGATACGGACTCCGGCCACGACCGTGGTGTGTGCTTCCGTTCGCTCCTCCGCACAGAAGCTCAGGATATCCTCGTTGGCGGCTTCGATGGCTGCCTCGATGGCCTCCTCGACTTCCGCTGGAGTCGCCCGAAACGGCGCATCGATCCGTCCCTCGAGCGACGAGAGATCGTGCGCTGTCGGTGTGGTGACTGCTTCGACGAGTCGTTCCACTACTCGACTCACGGCGAGATACGACGCCACTTCCCCTGCGTCGTGACCGCCTGCACCGTCCGCGACGACGACGATTTCTGCCGTGTGGTCCGTGCCATCGACCGTCAGCGTCAGCGGCACCACGCCGGCGCTGTCCTCGTTGACACCACCGGACTGCCGTTTCGTTGCGCCGATGTCCGATTCGACGGCGTAGGTCATCGTCGGTGGCTGTGTGCCCTCGCGCCCGGCATACTTTGTGGCCACACGGTCAGTCCTCCCGGACGACCCCCGTCCCGACATCGTGGAAGCCGATCTCGTCCCCGGCCGCCAGCGGTTCACGAGCACCGGGGGCGAGCTTCTCACCGTTCAGATACGTATCGTTCTGTCTCTCCCTCTCTTGGTCGACGACGATCAGGTCGAACCCCGAGTCCGTCGCCGCGAACTCGACGTGCTTTCGGTGGATCTGGCGGGCCACGTCCCAGTCGGTGCCGTTGTCGTACGCGGCGTTTCGCAGGTCGGCGCCGAGGCGTTTCCCGTCCGCGAGCTCGAACTCCCGACCCTTGAATTCGAGCACCAGTTCCTCGGACGAGTCGTCGTCGAGCGGTTCTCCACACTCAGAACAGAAGTTGTCGTCGGGATCGATGGCCGTATCACACGCCGGGCAGACCGGTTCGTTCGGTTCGACGATCGTGGAGAATTCAGCTCCACAGTTTCGACAGTAGCTCTGCTGTGGTACCGTCTCGTGACACGCGCTACACTCCTGTGTCTCGTCGATCGATCCTAACTCGTGACGGCAGTTCGTACAGTAGTTGATGTCGCCGGCGCTCTCGCCACAACTCGGACAGAACCGCTCCGCCGAGTCGTCGCTGTCGTCGATGTCTCGCTCGTCCGTTTCTCCCCCATCGGTGTCGGCAGCGTCCTCCTCGCCAGGTTCGTATCGATACTTCCCACACTCGCCGTTCGTACACAACCCGTCCTGTGCTTCGGGATCGAACTCCTGATTACATACCGGGCACTCGATGAGATCCATACGTCCCCCTGCCACACGAAGCAAAAAAACTGTTTGGCATACAGACAGGTCTCGGCCGAAGTCGCCGGCACCTCTTCGGCCACTTCTGTCCGTCCGATGAATTAATCACGGTGTCGCCTCTGATGTGTTCTCAAGGGGGCGGTGTCGGCCCACGCGAGGTCCCGTACGCGACACCGAGACGATGCACTCGATGATGCACTCGATACGTCACTTGGTGCCGTTTCAGACCACGACGGCGCCGCCGACTCCGAATCAGGCGATGGCAATCGACGGACTCGCGATGGCTCTTCTGGCGGCGTTCGTCATCCTCATCTGTGTCTTCATCGCGGTTCTCCAGGGACAGGCGTACCTCAAGGACTTCAAACAGACGAAAAGTAAGGTCAAGCGCCGCGTCTCCAACGTGTTCAAAGACGAAGCCGAGACGTGCAACCACTGCGGGAACTCACTCCCACCCTCACACGATCCGCAGGCCGACTGCCCGTTCTGTGGGCACAAGCCGTATCGGATCTCGGATCTGGTCACGAATCGCGACGTACTCGATGGGTTCAACGACACCATCTGTGCCAATCCGGACTGCAACTACAATCTCAAGAAGGCGGAGCAGGGTGGACGGGTCGACCGCTGCCCGAAGTGCAAGACACAGGATCCGTACGGCCGCCGGTAGCCGTTCACACCGCCCCCGCTCGTCCACCCATCCCCGCGTCACACGCCGTGGCCCGCACTCTCGCGCCGATGGACGTACACCGCGATTCCGGCGCCGATCAGGAGGCCGACGAAGTGGACGAGCATCACGCCGAAATCGACCACCGGAATCGTCAGGAACGCCTCGACGAGGCGGCCAGCGTACGATACGTACTGCGAGAGGAACTGCTCCGCCTGCTCCGCTCCGGGCAGGTACGTGTCCGGCAGGCGGACGGTGAACGTCGAAATGACGATGACGAGCGCGCCGACGATCGGCAGGGTGTCCATCCGCACCTCCGGCGAGTCGGCGACAGAGAGTGTCGTCAGCTTCCAGATCAGGATGTTGACCGTCCCTATCGCGGTGAAGGTCGTCAGCACTAACTCCGCCAGCCGGAACGTCGACTCGACGTGTGACTTCACCGCGAAGTAGACGAGTATCGCGGCCACGATCGCCAGCACCGTTCCGGTCCGCTTTACCTTCCGCTTGTACCAGAACTTCAGCAGCCTGCCCGCCAGTTCCTTGCACACCTTCTTCAGGCCGATGCCGACTTTCCGCTCCAGCCAGCGGTCGATCCGAGTGAGCCAGCTACTGTTCGACAGCCTCCCGCTGATCCGATCCAGCCGGCGCTCGATCGACTGTCTCCAGCCGTCCTGTTCCCGCCCCCGTTCTCGATCCTCGTTACCGCCGATGTGGGCCCGGTTGCGGTCCCGTTTTCGATCCTCGTTGCCGCCGATGTGGGCCCGGTTGCGGTCCCGTTTTCGATCCTCGTTACCGCCGATGTGGGCCCGGTTGCGGTCCCGTCCACCGTCGGGCCGGGGGCGATTCCGATCGCCGCCCCCGTCTTGGCTACGCAGGCCGGGGATGGACGACCGGACGCTATCGGGGATGTACGACAGGAGTTTCAGGAACCGCTGGACCATCACACCGCCCTCGATCATGCCGCTCAGCACGACCAGATAGCCGAAGTAGCCCCAGTAGCCCGTCGGCGTCCGCAGGAATGCGGCGACGATGAAGGCGGTGGCGACGAGAAGCGGGATGGCAAACAGGATGCGTCCGGTGGGCGACGGGTTGCCACGGAGGAGTCTCGGAAGCACCCACTTCACCAGTATCCAGCAGCCGATCAGCACCAGCGATCCCAGCGCGAGCAACGGCATTATTAGCGCCGCGAATTCGAGGAAGCCGCCGAGGCCGAACTGCGCGGGCTGGAGGCGCGTGGCGGCGTTCACGGCCACTGTGAGGGTGTCGAGTCCCGGCATACTACACGATTTTGACGAGGTGGACGACGATTTTGACGGCGACACCACCGAGCGCAACGGTCGCGCCCCCCGCGAGGACGACGACGACAATCAGTGCGAACTCCGAGGACGCGAACAGGAGCACCACGACCGCGAGCGTCGACAGGACGATGGCGACCAACCGTTTCCAGTCGATCACTCGCTGGCGCTGTAGTTGCACCATCAGCAGGAAGAGCCCGACGAAACAGAACGCGCCGCCCAGAAGCATCGACTGTGGCGCGAACTGCTTGCGCAGGACCGAAACCGCCTCCGAGGCCAGAACGATCCTGAGCACTACTGCTCCGTTGTCGACTATCCGAAATATACGTTGGGGATGACCGGTGCGGGATCGTCGACGTTCGACACCCGCTTTCCTGCCGTCGCCGGTCGTTCGTGGCCTCGTCTCACCGGAACAGCACGGTCGGTTCGCGTTCGACGGCTGCGACCGCGGTGTCGGCGTCGATGGCCGGCAGCCTGACGGTCGCGACCGTCCCGTCGGCGTCGTCTCGCGCCCGAATCCCGAACGAGCCGCCGTATCGGGTTACGATCCAGTTGACCAGCCACAGACCGAGGCCGGCGCTGTGGACCAGGTCCGTCTCCTCCCCTTCCGCAATCACCGCCGCCTCCATCTCGTTGATTCCCGGCCCGTCGTCCGTGATGGTCAGTTCGACCCACTCGTCGTCGTCGGTCGCCGTCAGCGACACCCACGGCTCGGGTGCCGGGTTGTGTGACACCGCGTTCGCGGCGAGTTCGGTTATCGCCTGCTCCAGCTCAGCTCCGGCACAGATGTCTCGATCCGTCTCGACCGTCGTCTCGACGGTTGCCGATGGGGGGAGGCCATCGATCGCGGCGCCGAACAGGACTGCGGGATCGAGCTGTCTCGGCTCCCGGTCGCGTCGCGCGGACTGCTCCAGTTTGCGTGCCTGCTCGCTCAGATCCACCAGTCCGCCCACGGTTCGCTCGATACGTTCGCCGAGGTCGTCGAGATCGGTCACCTCGACCGACTCGGACCGAATCTGGCTCCCAATCCCGAGCAGGACGTTCAGATCGTTGCGGAGGTTGTGTCGGAGCACCCGATTGAGCAGGCGAACGAGCTGTTCCGTCCGCTTGCGCTCGGTCACGTCGGTCTGGAAACCGAGGAAATGCGTGGGCTCGCCTTTCGACGACTCGACGGGACTGACCTGCACCCGATTCCAGAACGGCGACCCGTCAGCCCGGTAGTTGATCAGCTCGATCGACGCCGGATCGTCGGCATCGATGCGGCCGGCCAGGCGATCGATGGCGGCCGGATCGGTCGCCTCGCCCTGCAGGAACCGACAGTTTCGTCCGATCATGTCCGCGGCGTCGTACCCGGTCACGCGTTCGAACCCCTCGTTCACGTAGACGAGGGGCAGGTCGCCGGTCCGTGCGTCGGCGATAACGATACCGAACTGGGCTTCGTCCATCGCCCGGGTCTTCATCCGCAGTTCGCGCTCGCGCTCTTTCCGAGCGGTCACGTCCCGCCCGACGCCCTGGATGCCGACCACCCTGTCGCCCTCGCGGATCGGCGTGGCGTTCACCGCGATCACGATCCGCCCTCCGTCCGCGTCCACGAAATCGAGTTCGAGGTTTTCGACCGCTTCGCCGTCGATCGCCCGCCCGAACGCTCGCCGCGCGCCGTCGACCGACGACGCATCTATCGACGCCGTGAAACGCGTGCCGATCAGATCCGCAGGATCGTAGCCGAGCACCCGCTCCACCGCGGAGGAGACGTAGGTGAACGTGCCCGTCCGGTCGACCCGAAAGAGGATGTCGAAGCTCGTCTCGGCGATGCCCTCGAACCGGGCTTTTTCGCGTTCGAGCCGATCGGCGCGTGCCTCTAGTTCCCGCTCGTACGCCCGGCGTTCGAGCGCCTGACCGATCAGCTTGGCGAGCAGTTCGAGGAAGATTTCCTCGGCTTCGGTGAACGCGTCCTCGCGCTCCGTTTCGGCGGCGAAACAGACCGTCCCGAAGGGTTCGCCGTCGACGGCGACGGTCGCGCCGATGTAGGAGCCGAGGCCGAACGCGTCGATCGCCCGCTCCGTCACCGCCGCCGAGGCGGCGGCGTCCTGCACCGCCAGCGGGCCGTCAACAGTCACCGTCCGCTGGCAGTACGCCTCGTCCAGGGGACAGGAATCCCCTACCGCGATTCGGTCGTGATCGCCCGTCGCTGCGACGATCTCCTGCACTCCTTCGTCGATGTGCGTCAGAAACCCGACCGGGAGCTGGAGACGCTCGGTACCCACGTCGAGCGCGCGTTCGACACACGCCATGATGTCTCCGCCGTCGGACCCCGCGAAGATGTCGTAAATCTCCTCCCGGTAGGCACTGGCGTCCATTCACCGATGGTTAGGAGACGACCGTCTTATGCGCGTTGGCCGAATTCTCACCGATGATTCGCCCTGACAAACGCTTTGTCCCCTCGGCGCCGCTCGTCTCCATGGCGGACTGTCGCCGGGACAGACTCCTCGCGCTCGCCGTCCTCGCTGTCCTCGTCAACACGGTCCCGTTTCTTCGCCCCCGTGCCGTCGTGACTGGCGTCGGTGCCGCCGTCACCGTCGAGTGCGCTGACCCGTCCCCGGTGGTCGATCGTGCCGCCCTCGGACTCACCCCCGGTGGCCGTCGATGATCTCGTCGGCGAACGTCGTCATCGCTCGCCGCGGTTCGTCGGCCTGGAGGCTGACGATGACGTGATCGAGACCGTAGTCGTCGAGCCGACGGAAGTACTCTCGGAACCACTCGACGCCAGCCCGGTAGCCGAGATGGAGGGGTTCGGGGTCGGCGGTCGGCTCGTCCGCGAGTTCGACGCGCACCGCGATGAGAAACGGCTTGTCGCCCGCGAGTTCGCGCCACTCGTCGAGGTACGTCTGGAGGGTGTCGTCGGGAAGGTGATAGAACAACCAGCCGTCGCCGTGGTCGGCGATCCACTCGATCGACTGTCGCGCGTGGCCGGTCGGGAGCAGTGGGAGCGTATCGGTGGTCGGCTTGGGGAGGATGTCCAGTTCCCCGTCGAGGCGCCCCCACGACCCGTCGATCGTCGGATACTCCTCGCGCCAGAGCGTGCGCAACGCGTCGATGTACTCGCGGACTCGCTCGCCACGGTCCGCTTCATCGACGCCGAAGGCCGGATACTCCGGTTCACGATCGCCCGATGCGACGCCGAGGACGAGCCGCCCATCCGAGAGCCGGTCGACGCTGGCGGCTGCCTTCGCGACGTGAATCGGATGTCGTACCGGGAGGACGACACTCGACGTTCCGAGAGCGATATCGTCCGTCCGTGCAGCCAGATACGAGAGCAGTGGCCACGTATCGAACGCGCCGCCGGCGTCGCCGAACCTCGGCCAGTAGGTCGGCACGTCCCGCGCCCATAGTCCGTCGAAGCCGACCGATTCGGCGTGCGTTGCGAGCGCGACTTCGTCCGTGACGACCGGTGTCGATGTTCGCTCGCCGGTCAGCGGCAATCCGAGGCCGAACGAGAGCCCTGCCCCATCGAACAGTCGTCGATACCCTCGATTCGCGTGCGCGGCGCCAGTCATAGCGGGAGCAGCGCGGAAACCCATCCCTTCAGGGGTGGGAGGAAGCGCGTCCACTCCGTGCGACAATCCACCGACTACGGCA
>ENA-ORCO01000037-ORCO01000037.1-marine-metagenome-genome-assembly--contig:-NODE-37-length-142448-cov-5.710924_pt1 | contig 142448 bp, 112 predicted proteins | sample MGYA00248633_ERZ508508 | MGnify/ENA primary metagenome ERZ508508 (study PRJEB26179, sample SAMN06268845) | marine metagenome | isolation source: A23 P1 aerobic enrichment on pine of planktonic cells...
CCCAGGTCTTCGAGTAGATCGGTGGTATTCGACAGCGACAAGCCCGCAACGTGCGATTGAATACCCTGCGCCATCGCGGGCTCGGGTGTCCGCTCGCGCTCCACAAAATCCAAATCTATCCAGTCTCTATGACCGCTGAGGCGGGCGATTTCTGCCATAGACCAGCAAGAAATTCGCCTGCCTCACTTTTCACGCTTAACTAAACACGACCATCTCGACCGGACCGTCGTGCCGGTTTGGTCGCCAGATGGGACATCGAGACTGGACGTTTTATTCTCCGCGAACCAGTCGACATACATATTATTGTACGCGACAGTCTAACGCTAAATGCGCGTCTTGCTCTTGTCGCCGCTGGGCCGCCAGCGGGAGTATTTTTTGCGTGAAAGCAGTGAGGAGGGTCACCCTAACGAACTCAATCCACGCCAGGCACAATACTACTGGGTGCAAGCACTGCGAACTATGGACCACGACGTGCGCGTCGAGCGGTACACGGACTGTGCATTGGTCGATCAAGAGACGGTCGTCCGGGCGTACAACCGCGTCGCTAGCGTCTCGGAAACGTTCGCCGCGGGACTCCGCAAACTCAGGTACTCGGTCCCCGAGCAGTTCGACCCAGATATCCACCGTCGCAACGAGCGCATCGTCCGCAGCGCGGTCGAGTTCGACCCTGACGTGGTGCTGGTTGTCGGTTCCTATGACCAGCTCCGGCCGTCGACGTTCGAGCGGCTCCACGAGCGGACGACGGCAACCATCGTCGGTCTGAACGGCGTCGGGCCGTTCGACTTCGCGGCCGACAGCGTTGAGCGACGGATCGCCCCGAAGTATTACGACGTGATGTTCGTCAACGACACCTACCGCAAGCACATGTGGCAGTCGCTGGGCGTTCCCACGGTCGTGCTACCGGTCGTCGCTTGTAACCCCGAGTTCTTCCGACGGCATAGCGTTGAGGATGAACAATACCAGGCCGACGTGTCGTTCGTCGGTCAGCCTTACCCCCGCCGAGTTCAGTTTCTCGACGCTATTGCCGACCTGGATATCGACCTTGCACTCTATGGGCCTCGCTGGAACCAGACACCGCTCGCGGCGTATCATCGTGGTGAGGCCTGGGGCGGTGAGATGGTTCGGGCAATCCATAACTCGACGCTGTCGATTAACGTCCACAGCCGCTACATGCTCTCTGGTGGGAATCTAAAACTGTTCGAGATCCCGGCAGCCGGCACTTTACAGATCGCAGACACCAATGGCGAGGACTGGTTCGAGGCTGACGAGGAAATCATCGTCGCCGAACGACCCGCGGATCTCCGTGAGGCAGTCGAGTGCTATCTCAATGACGCCGAACGGCGGGAACGGATCGTTGCGGCAGGACGTGAGCGGGCATTCGAAGAACACACGTATGAGAATCGGATGGGACGGATCGTCGAATGGGTTGTCGAGGGACACGCTAACCCCGACGCAGTCGTCGGTGACCGATATCTCGACGAGTACTCGCGGGTCGGTCCGTTTGCATGACTGGCTTTCGGTCGTGACACCCAGATCAACGACCAGTTGCCGAATGATTCACTGTGGCCTGCACGCCCTCCGTGAAGACTAAACCGAGTGGCTGACTCTTTCCGATGATGACGGTGACGGTCGCTGTCCTGTGTCCGTCTTTCAGCCGAGGATTGCAGGATTACACGCACAACCTCGCCCGCGGACTCGCTGAAACCGACCTCGACTTCGCAGTCTACGTCAACCGCGCTTACCCCCACGATACGGAGACACCGATGTCCAGACCGGTGTTCTCCGGGAATCCCGCCGAGGATGTCAGACGGCTCGTCACCGCGCTTCGGAAGGATCGCCCGGATATCGTCCATTCGCAGAGTACGAATCTCAAACTACTCGTTCTGCTCCTCGTTCTGAGGCCGGTTCTCGGATATCGGCTCGTGCTCACACCTCACAGCTCGACGTCAAACTGGGACCGGCCCCTATTCGACCGCGTACAGTACCGGATCTACAGCAACTGTGACGGCGTCATCTGGCACACGGAACACGATCTCGAAGCCGTCGATATCACCGATGTCGAACAGACGATCATCGACCACGGGAACTACGCCTTCTACGCTCGTGATGTCGACCTCGACCGGGTGACAGCGCGTGACCGGCTCGGGTTGCCTGAACGTGACGTTGTCTTCCTCTTTTTCGGGTATATCCGGTCGAACAAGCGTCTGGACCTGTTGATCGACGCTTTCGCGTCGTTGCCACCGGAGTTCCGGCGCGACGCGTCGCTGGTTGTCGCCGGAAAGCCCGTCGCAGACGACGGATCTGGCGACTGGGCACCCTTCGATACGTACCGCCGCCGGATTCAGGAACAAGGGATCGCGGACAGTGTCTACACGTGGCCGGAGTTTGTCGACGACGACGATGTACCCGCCTTTTTCGTCGCGTCCGACGTGATTGTGACCCCCTACGACACAATCTCTGAAAGCGGAGTCGCTCACATCGCGTTCGCGTTCGGCCGTCCGGTCATCGCCTCTCGGACTGGCGGGTTCGCGGAGCTCCTCGACGACGGCGAGCACGGATATCTGTTTCCCTCGGGATCGGTCCCGGGACTGCGGGACCGGCTCCGGACGGCAATCAAGAACCCGGATGCGCTCGCACGGATGGGGGAACGCAACGCCGCGCGAGCCCGGCGAAACGACTGGGTGTCCGCCGCCGAGGACACCGTCGCCTTCTACGACCGGGTGGTGGGGCCGTCCCCATGACGACGATCGCGTTCGTCCTTGAGAAGGTGATCCGGGGCGGTGGCGAAATGCTACTGTCGGATGTGTTCGATGAGCTGGACGACCGGTATTCCGTCGAAGTGTGGAACCTCGGTCGTCGGAACCAAGCGATCGTCGAGCGGTTCGAGGAAGTCGGCGCCACTGTCGTCCAGCTCGGCCAGTACGGGACCGCCGACAAGTACTTGCTCCGGCCGCTGCCGGCGGTGGTCGCGACCTGTCGGCGTCGCTCGGTCGACGCGCTCCAGGGTTCGTCACTGTACACTAACCTCTTAGTGAAGGCAGCGGGGCTCGCCGTCGGCGTTCCTGCGGTCGGACAGATCCACGGCGTCCCCGCCAGCCAGTGTCGACCGGTCGTGCTGGCCGAGGCCGCGACCAACCGGCTGGCAGACATCGCCGTCACGAACTCCCGGACAGCGGCCGCAGAGGTCTACGGGGCCGACGGGTCCGTCCGCCGCGCGCTCAGTGGGGGTCGGATCGAGCGCGTCCCCTGTGGTATCGACATGGCACAGATGGACCGGTTCAGTGGATCCAAGCTGCCGATTTCGGGACCTGGGTCCGAGATTCCAAAGGGGCGACAGCTGGTCGTCTCAGTCGGGCGGTTAATTCCGCTGAAGAACCAGGCGACGCTAATCCGGGCGCTGGCGCGCTTAGACGACGATACCCATCTGGTTCTCATCGGAGGCGGACCGCAGGAGGAGGCGCTCCGGGCGCTGGCAGCCGACCTGGGGATCGCGGACCGGACGACATTTCTCGGCAACGTTCCCCGGGAGACGGTCCTTTCGGTGGTCTCGAACGCAAGCGTGTCGGTCTCAGTTTCCCGCCGTGAGGGGTTCGGTATCGCCGTCATCGAGGCGCTCGCACTTTCGGTTCCGGTTGTCGTCTCCGACATCGGGACCTACCGGGAGGTGTTGGCCGAGCCTGAAGGTGGACTGTCGGACGTGTTTGTCGATCAGGAGGATAGCACCGCGGTCGCGAACGCGGTGGAAGCACTGCTCGACGACCCCCAGCGACGGCGGGCGGTCGCTCGGGCCGGACGGGAACTCGTCGCCGACGAGTACGCGATTGACGCGGTCGCCAGTAGGTACGCACGGCTGTATCAGGCACTCCTCTGAGGCCCGGTGTCCGATCGACTATCGGCGGCGTCCGCAACACGACCCGAACGGCCAACACCGTTCGTCTGCCGACGGAGACAGGCGTCGGATCACCGACACACCCAAACCGATACCGTCCGATCGGCGGGTATGCACCCCCACGCACCCGTCGGATTCGACCCCGACGATCTTGATGAGGCGGCCGATGTCGTCGTCGTCAACTACAACGGTCGGGACCAATTGGCAACGTCCCTGCCGGTCTGGGATGAGTTCCGCGCAGCCGGATACATAAGTGACATCATCGTCGTAGACAACGCCTCGGGCGACGGATCCGTCCAGTTTCTGCGCCGGGAGTACCCATCGGCCGTCTTGGTCGAGAACGACGAAAATCTCGGGTGGGGGGTCGCGGTGAACCACGGGTTCGACGCCGCTTCAGCCGACCAAGTGTTCGTCGCGACGCCGGACATGATCCCCACAGAGAGCTGGTGTCACACACTTCAGACCTATCTAGACGCAAACGAGCAGGTCGGGCTCGCGACCGGGATCGTTATGCGACCGTCCGGTAGGGTCGACTCCCGGGGGGCGATCGCTAACGGCCTGTTCCGGTTCGACACCGCGCCGTCGTCCGACGAGATCCAGGCGGTCGACGCAGGTCGAGGGAGCGCGCTGCTCGTCCGTAGAGACGCGTTCGAGTCCGTCAACGGCATCGATTCGGATTTGTTCATTCAAGGGGGAGACATAAACCTCTCACTGAAACTCAAAGAGGGTGGCTGGCACCTGTCATTCGTCCCGGGAGCGCTGGTCTGGCACTGCGAACCGCTTTCGCCGGGAACGTCGCTTCCGTACTACAACACGCGGAACCTGTATCTGCTGGCCGCACGACACCTTTCGACGGCAGATTTCCTCCGCGTCGTGGCACTGAACGCGTGTCTCCACCTCGTCGGGTCGACTGTGCAGTTCCTCCTAGGTCGTCGTTCCGGGGCGGAGCTCTCGAGCGTCTGGCGCGGCGTGAGCGAGGGGTTTCGGCTGGCGGCCGTCGAGCGATTCCGGGCTGAAGACTGACCACAGCAGGCGAGCCCAGTCCGCGGTGACGGCCGCCCGATCGATCACCCGAACCGTTAGGGGGATCGACGGTGATGATGTGGTGGATGTCGCTCATTCGTCGGTTCTCCCGGGATGCAGCGGTCGTGTTTGTGGTCTCCTTGGCTGCGAGAGTCGTCGCCGTGGCGGTGACCGCGACCACGGACCTAAACCCGTACTCGGGGGGAGACACCGAGGCATTCGCCCGTGCAGCCGCTGCCGGGGCCCAGAGCCTGCTGGCCGGGCGAGTGCCTCCGTTTCGTATTCTTGACGTTCACGAGGTCTGGGGCGCGCTGCTCGCGCCGCTGTGGCTCCTGCCGGGTCCGAACCGTCTGTACGGTCAGATCTGGATCGCCTTCCTCGGTGCGGCGGCCGTCCGAAACGTCTATATCGTCGGCCGCAGGCTCCACTCCCCGTCGGCCGGCGCGTTGGCCGCTGCACCGATCGCAGCATTTCCGAGCCTACTGTTCGTTCACAGCACCATCCTGCGCGAGGCGTTCGTACTCTATTGTCTGACCGCGTTGGCCCGCATCCACTTCGCTCCGGAAGACTGGCTCGGCCGGTGGTCGAGATACGGCGTCTCGGCGGTGGTACTCGTTTTATTATTCCTTCCACGGTGGGAGAACGCGCCCGTCTACGCGCTCGTGATAGCAGTCGCGATCGTCACCTCTCGTCGAGTCAGGGGCGCGAACTCCCGACTCGTCGCCGGCGGTATCGGGGGGGTGGGCCTCGCAGTCGCCGTCGCGGGGTTCCGCTGGGGGCGGTCCCGTCTGGACTGGCTCGCAACGATCCGGAGGCGCCGAGCCCACGGCCGGACCGCGTATCTGGAGGGGATCTACCCTGACACGGTTCCCAAGGCCATCGCGTTCAGCGGCATCGGTGCCGCGTACTTCCTGTTCTCGCCGTTCCCGTGGATGGTGTCGACGGCGAGTGACTTCGTCGTGATGGTCGAGGGGACTATTACACTGGGATACACGGTCGCATCGGTCCGTGGCGCCCGCGTCGCTGCTGAGGAGTCGTTCTCCGGGGTCGCGGCGCTCGTCGTCGGTCTCCTTGCGGGAGCGATACTGTATGGACTGGCGAACGCGAACGTCGGCACCGTGGTACGACAGCGCCAGATGATGACCTGGGTGGTCTTCCTACTTGGGGCCGTCGGCGTAGCAGACGCCGTTACCTGCCGTCGGGCAGGCGAAGGAGATATAGAGTGACCTGTAACATCGTCGTAATCGTCATGGACACGGCCCGCTACCGAGACGTGTTCCCCGACGACGAGACAGTCGCGCCGACGCTCGAGTCACTGGCCGCAGAAGGCACGAGCTTCGACGACGCTGTCGCACCGGCGCCGTGGACCCTCCCCTCACACGCCTCGCTGTTCACTGGAACCTATCCGTCGAAACACGGCGCCCACGCCGACCACAAGCACCTCGACGGCAACCTCCAGACGCTCGCCGAGGCGTTCGCGGGTGCCGGCTACGAGACCGTCGCCGTCTCGAACAACACCTGGATCAGCGACGAGTTTGGCTTCGCCTGTGGTTTCGAACGCTTTCGTAAGACCTGGCAGTACCTCCAGGCCGACACCGACCTCGGGCCCGTCGCCCGCACGAACGAAGGCCGCGCGAAGGTCCGCGCACTCGCTCGGTCGCTGTTCGACGGCAACCCACTGGTCAACGTACTCAACGCGATCTACGGACAGTTCCTCCGCAAGCGCGAGGATAGCGGTGCCCGCAGAACTAACGAGTGGATTCGAGAGTGGCTCGCCGACCGCGACGACGAGCGGCCGTTCTTCTGTTTCGTGAACTACCTCGAACCGCACCTGGAGTATCGGCCGCCCCGCGAAACTACCGAACGGTTTCTCCCAGATGGTACGAGTTACGACGAGGCGATGGGCGTCCCGCAGGACGCTTGGTCGTACGTCGCAGGGGATCTTGATCTCACCGAGGACGATTTCGACGCGTTACGAGCACTCTATCGCGGCGAGATAGCCTATCTCGACGACCGGATCGCCGACTTGCGCGACGCGCTCATGGATACCGGCGTCTGGGAAGACACGGTGTTCGTCGTCACGGGCGACCACGGGGAGAATATCGGCGACCACGGACTGATGGACCACCAGTACGCGCTCTACGAAACGCTGCTCCACGTCCCGCTGGTGATCCACGGGGGGCCGTTCACGAGCGAGCGCGACGACCGTCTGGTATCGCTGACCGACCTCGCGCCGACACTGCTCGACGCTGCCGATGTCGACGCGCCGGCGTTCCACAAACAGACCCAGGGAGTCTCACTCCTCGCCGACAGCCACGGAGAGCGGGAGCACGTCTTCGCCGAGTATCTCGCACCGCAACCGTCGATGGATGCACTCTCAGAGCGCGTGGGAAGCCTCTCCGACGACGTGCGTCGATACGACCGCGCGCTACGCGCCGTCCGTGGCGACGACTGGAAACTGATCCGCGGATCCGACGGTTCGAACGAGTGCTACCACATCGGGTCGGACCCGGGCGAGACGACGAACCTGCTCTCGAACGGCGCTGACGGGGCGGTCGAGGCGAGCGCAGCGGACGAAGACTCCGTGGAAGCCGCGCACCGGGCTGACACCCTCGACAACGTACTCGACGGGTGGCTCGCATCGTTCGACCATGCCGACCCCGACAGCGATCCGACGATGTCCGACGCGACGGCCAAGCGACTCGAAGACCTCGGATACCTGCAGAAGTGAGCGGCCGCGCCAGCCGTCAAGGGCTCTGACTCCGGCCGCTCCCGTTTGATCGCACAGCAGCACCGAACTCCGAGAATTGCCGACTATCGACCTTGATCAGGGCCGCGCTTAGAGTCCCGGCTGATGCATCTGCCCTCGAATGGGGGTGATGAAAAAACATATAACCCAGCGCAGTTACTCACAAACTGAGTAACTCAATGACGATCCTCGTCACCGGCGCCGATGGCTACATCGGCTGGCCGACCGCCCTGCGCATCGCGAACCGGACGGACGACCGAGTGCTGCTCGTCGACAACTTCGCCCGTCGCGAGTGGGTTGAAGAGGTCGGCTCGAAAAGCGCGACGCCCATCGCGGGCATCGACCAGCGCCTCGACGCGGCCGAGGAGGTGTTCGGCATCGGCAACCTCTCGTTCGTCGAGGGCGACCTCGTCGAGAAGTCGTTCGTCGACGAACTCCTCGCGGTCCACGAACCGGAGGTCGTCGTCCACGCGGCCGCCCAGCCGTCCGCGCCGTACTCGCAGATCAACGGCGAGCGGGCCAACTACACCCAGCACAACAACATGCAGTCCACGCGGAACCTGCTGTGGGGGCTGGAGGAACACGACCTCACCGACACCCACTTCATCGAGACGACGACCACGGGCGTCTACGGCGCGCCGGAGTTCCCCATCCCCGAGGGCGGCGCGACGATGGAGAACCAGGAAGACCGCGACGAGGTGCCGTTCCCGGCGATGGCGGGTTCGTGGTACCACCTCACCAAGAGCCACGACGCGGCGAACATGCGCCTGGCCCACTCGCAGTTCGACATCCCCATCTCCGACGTACGCACGGCCATCACGTACGGCACCGAGACCAAAGAAACCCGCGAGGACCCGCGGCTGAAGACTCGCTTCGACTTCGACTACTACTTCGGGACCGTCGCCCACCGCTTCGCCGCCCAGGCCGTCGCCGGCTACCCCGTCACCGTCTACGGCAAGGGCGAACAGCGCAAGCCGTTCATCTCCCTGGAGGACGCCGTCGAAGGCCTCGCAAACCTCGCGCTGCAGGACCACGAGGAGCGCCCGGACGACCTCACGGTGTACAACCAGGTCACCCGCGCCATCTCGATCGTCGAGATCGCCGAGACCATCGCGGGCGTCGGCTCGGAGTTCGATCTCGACGTCGCGGTCGAACACTTCGAGAACCCCCGCGACGAGGACGAGACCCACAAGATGGAGATCGAGGACGACCGCTACGCCGACCTGATCGGCGACCAGGCTCAGGACTTCGAGAGCGGCATCCGCGACGTGTTCGAGACGCTCACCGAGCAGGCCGACACCATCGCGGCCCACGAGGACCGGTTCCTCCCGGGCATCCTCGAAGACTGGGACGCCGAGGAGTAAGCCGTGGACGTACTCGTCACCGGCGGGTGTGGCTACATCGGGAGCCACCTCGTCCCGAACCTGCAGGCCGACGACGACGTCGACCGCGTGGTCGTCCTCGACAGCCTCGTCTCCGGGTCGCCCCGGGCCCTGTTCGGCTGTTTCGACGACGGCCTGGACTTCCGCCGGGGCGACGTACGCGAGTACGGCGACGTCGAGAGCGCGATGCGCAATGTCGACCGGGTGATCCACCTCGCGGCCATCACGGGCGCGGCGAGCACGCACGACCGCCGCGAGGAGACCTTCGCCGTCAACTACGACGGCACGGAGAACGTCCTCACGGCCGCCGGCAAACTCGGCGTCGACCACGTCGTGTTCGCCTCCTCGTGCAACATCTACGGCCGCGCGACGAGCACGGACATCGACGAGACGGTCGACCCCGACCCGATCAATCCCTACGCGGAGACGAAGTACCAGTCGGAGGGGATGCTCGCCGAATACTGCGAGGAGTACGACATGACCGGTACCGCCCTGCGGATGGCCACGAACTTCGGCTACTCGCCGGCGGTCCGGTTCAACCTCGTCGTCAATCACTTCGTCTTCCGCGCGGTGACGGGGCGCCCGCTGACGGTCTACGGCGACGGCTCGAACTGGCGTCCGTTCGTCCATGTCGACGACGCCGCACGGGCGTACGAGCGCGCCGTCCGCGAGCCCGACGCGTGGGACGAACTCGTCTACAACGTCGGCTCGAACGACGGCAACTACCGCATTGAGGAGATCGCCGAGGTCGTCCGCGACGAGGTTGGCCCCGTCGACATCACGTACCTCGAGGACGAGCATCCGGGACCCTCCTACCACGTCAACTTCGATCGACTGGACGACACGGGCTACGAGACCGAACACACCCTACGCGAGGGGGTCCGCGACCTGGCCGCGCGGTTCCGTGACTCGGATTCGAATGCACATTCCGCCGTCGGGGCGGTCGACTCCGATCGATGACTGCCAGCATCCCAACCGGGGGACCCCCTTGTGGGACAGCGACACGAGCTGGCACAACATCCATTACGTCGGATCAAAAACGACGTAACGCTACGAGTGTCGTCCGCCGAACAGCGATCGACGACCCATCTCACTCGACTCGAAGGACACACAGACTATGACAGACCAACGCACCGTCGCCGTCACTGGCGCGGCGGGATTCATCGGCAGTCGCGTCGTCTCCGAACTACAGCAGGCCCACCCCGACTGGGAGATCACCGCGCTCGACAACTTCTATCTCGGCGACGTGCGCGAAATCGGTGACGTGACCGTCGAGCACGTCGACGTTCGCGATCGCGATCGGCTGGAAGAAGCGCTGGCGGGCGCCGATATCGTGATGCACCTCGCCGCCATCTCCGGCGTCGACGACTGCGAGGAGAACCAGGACCAGGCCTACGAGGTCAACGTCCAGGGGACGAACAACGTCGCGTGGTTCTGCCGGAAAACCGGCGCGGCGCTCGTGTTCCCGTACTCGATGGCCGTCCTCGGTGACCCCGTCGACTTCCCCATCACCGTCGACCACCGCCGAGACCCGATGAACTGGTACGGCCGGACGAAACTGCTGAGCGAACGCGCCATCGAAGCGTTCGCCGAGGGCGAGTTCCCGGCCCACCTGTTCCTCAAGTCGAACCTCTACGGCGAACACGAGATCGACGGCCAGACCGTCTCGAAGAACACCGTGATAAACTTCTTCGTCGGCCGCGCGAAGGACGGCGAGAACTTGACCGTCTACGAGCCCGGCGACCAGGCGCGCAACTACGTCCACGTCAAGGACGTGGCCCGCGCGTACGTCCGCAGTGCCGAGCGGCTCGACAACCAGCTCGACACGGGCGAAACCGGCGTCGAGAAGTACGAGATCGCCAGTCAGGAGGACCCGGGTATCACGACCGTCGCCGAAATCGTTCGGGACATCGCCGCCGAGGAGATCGACTTCGAGCCAGATATCGAACTGCTGGAGAACCCGCGCGACGAGACGCTCGTCAGCGAGTTCGAGGTGGACACGACTCGCGCTCGCGAAGCGTTGGGCTGGCGCGTCGAGTACTCCGTCGAGGAGAGTATTCGGGAACTGCTGATCGAGGACTGATCGCGGCGCCGTCGGGTCCACGAACTCTCTTTGTGGGTGGCTACAGCGGGTCTCGGAAATTCTGTGCTGCGAGCCGGGTTGCGTAACTTCCAAGATAGTCCCCCGTAGTGTAGCCGTCATGGAAGTGAACAAGGCGGTCATCCCCGCGGCGGGCTTCGGGACCCGATTTCTCCCGGTGACGAAAGCCCAGCCGAAGGAGATGATGCCGGTACTCGACAAGCCGACGATCCAGTACGTCGTCGAGGAGGCCGTCGACGCGGGTATCGACGACATCCTCATCATCACCGGCCGCGGAAAGCAGTCGATCGAGCGCCACTTCGACAAGTCCTACGAACTCGAAGAAGCACTGGAGGCCGCTGGCAAAGACGACAGGCTCGACCGCGTCCAAGAGATCGCCGACCTCTCCGATATCCACTACGTCCGGCAAAAGGAACGGAACGGTCTCGGTGACGCGGTCCTCTACGCCCGGAAGCACGTCGGCGACGAACCGTTCGCGCTGCTTCTCGGGGACACGATCGTGAAAAGCGACCGCTCGTGTACGGCGAAACTCATCGACCGCGCCGAGTCGCACGGCGAATCGGCCATCTCGCTGGAAGGCGTCCCGTGGGAGAAAGTGCCCTCGTACGGCGTCGCAGATGTCGGCGAACGAAGCGAAGACGGGTCGCTTCCGATCGAGGAACTCGTCGAGAAACCGCCTCGCGAGGAAGCACCGTCGAACCTGGCGATCACCGGCCGATACGTCCTCACGTCGGAGATATTCGACCTGTTAGAGGAGACTGACCCCGGCGTCGGCGGCGAACTCCAGTTGACTGATGCTCTCCGGAAACTCCCGGCGATCCGCGGCGTCGAACTCGAAGGCGACCGGTACGACATCGGGAACATCCCCGACTGGTTGCAGGCCAATCTAGAGATGGCGCTCACCCACGACGACGGCGAGATGAACGAGGCCGTCCGGACGCTCGTCGAGGAGGAACTCGATGGGTAGAGTTCTCGTCACCGGCGGCGCGGGCTTCATTGGGTCACATCTCTGTGAGACGCTGCTGGACGCCGGTCACGAAGTGATCGCGATGGACAATCAGGTCACCGGCCGGACCGAAAACCTCGAAGAGATCTTCCATCACGACCGGTTTTCTTTCTACGAACACGACGTGACGAACTTCATACACATATCCGGAGGGCTTGATTACGTCATTCATCTCGCCAGTCTCGCCTCGCCCGTGTTCTACAGCGACCACCCGATCAAGACGCTGAAAGTCGGCGCGCTCGGGACGCACAAGACCCTCGGACTCGCCAAGGAGAAGGACGCAACGTATCTGTTCGCCTCGACAAGCGAAGTCTACGGCGACCCCGAGGTGAATCCGCAGCCCGAAGACTACCGCGGGAACGTCGATCCGTACGGCCCCAGGTCGTGTTACGACGAGTCCAAGCGATACGGCGAGTCCCTGGTCCGCGCGTACCGCGAGAAACACGATATCGATGTCCGCGTCATGCGTATCTTCAACACCTATGGCCCCCGGATGCGCCTCGACGACGGCCGGGTCGTGCCGACGTTCGTCAAGCAGGCGCTCTCAGGCGACGACCTGACCGTCTACGGCGACGGACAGCAGACCCGGAGTTTCTGCTACGTTTCGGATCTGGTCGAGGGGCTCGTGGCACTGCTCGAGTCCGACGTACAGACACCGACCAACGTCGGGAATCCGGACGAGCGGACGATCCAGGAACTCGCGGAAGTCATCATCGAGCTGACCGACTCCGACAGCGAGATCACTTACGAACCACTGCCGCCGGACGATCCGCAGGTCCGACAGCCCGACATCTCGAAGGCCAAGTCCGAACTCGATTGGGAACCGACCGTCGATCTTCAGACGGGGCTGGAACGCTCTATCGACTACTTCGAGTCCGTCGTATAGCGGTGCCGTCGAGAACCTCGTTCGAAACCGGAGTCGCGGCCACGACTGAGCCGGCGAGACGTTCGCGGCGACTCAGCGGCCCACAAACGTACGTTTCATCGACCCTCCGCGATCCGCTGGAGGTGTTCAGTCGTCCGCTCGACCGTCGTCGCCCAGTCGTACCCCTCTTCGACGATCGAGCGCGGTGAGTACGCCTCCGGCTCCGCCGTCACGGCCGCGAGTGCGTCCGCGAACCCCTCGACATCGCCGACAGGAACCGTCTCCCCGCCGCCGTCGACGACACCAGTGAGCTGGTCGAGCGCGCTCGTGACGACGGGCACGTCGCTCGCCATCGCCTCTAACACCGTCCGCGGCAGCCCCTCGGCCTCGCTCGGCAACACGAGCGCGTCAGCCGCCCGGAAGACAGCGGGCATGGTCTCGTAAGGGAGGTGACCCACGAACTGGACCGCCTCGTCGAGGCCGCGCTGGTGGACCGATCGCTCCAGTTCCTCGCGGAGCGGTCCGTCACCGCAGATAGTGAGTCCAGCGTCGGGCGCCCGCTCGCGAAGCCGCTCGAACGCCGCGAGCGCGTCGCCCGGTCGTTTCCCGTCGACGAGGCGACCGACGAACAGAACCGCGGGATCGCCGACCACGTCGTCGTGCTCCGGGCCGTCCGGGGTGAATCGGCCTGTGTCGATCCCGTTGGCGACGACTTCCACTGGGACCGAGATACCAAGATTGCGGAGTCGGTCGCGGTCCTCGTCGGTGTAGCAGAAGGCCACGTCCGCGCTGTCGAACGTCCAGCGTCCGAGGGTCCGGAGATACCAGTCGAAGACCCACTTCGGCGCCGTCTGGGAGTACAGTCCGTGGTTCGTGATCGCCAGCGGCGTTCCCGACAGCCGACGGGCGAGCGCCGCGAGATTCGTCGAGAAGTACAGGTGCGAGTGTGCGTGGACCACGTCGTACTCGCCGACGCGGCGGAGGAACTGTGCGACGCCCGCCGAGAGTGCGTTACCGAGGGGCTCCGCAGTGGGCGGAAATCGAACGACCGTGTAGCCGTCGCGCTGTTCGACGTGTGGCCAGTCCCCGTCGGCGTCGGGGGCGACCGCCAGCACCGTCACGTCGTGGCCCATCGCGGCCTGGTCGCGACTCAGCGCGTGGACGTGATAGGCACCCCCGCCCGCCACGTCAGGGTAGACCTTCTGTGCGACCCGCAGGATCCGGAGCGAGCGCGCGGGCTCCTCGGCTGTCCCTGACTCTGTCTCCGAGATCCGGCGCTGGTCGCGCGTCATCGGCCGTGGGGACTCATCGGTCGAACTTAGGCCGGACGGTTCGAACTGCGTCGGCGCCGACGTCCCACAGCTGTCGGATCACGATCTTCAGGTCGAACCAGAAGGACTGTCGGCGGATGTACTTCACGTCGTAGCGGAGCTTCTCCTCGGGGTCGTGGCCGGTGGCGTCGTTGATCTGGGCGAGCCCGGTTAGTCCCGGGCGGACGAACCAGCGCCGTCGCCACGTGTCGGCGGTCGTCTCCATCTCCGTGTCGAGTTCCGGCCGCTCCGGTCGCGGGCCGACGACGCTCATGTCGCCGACGAGGATGGACCACAGCTGGGGAATCTCGTCGAGGTGGGTCTGCCGGAGGAACCGGCCCACGCGGGTGACCCTGGGGTCGACCTCCCCCGCGTCTTCCTCGCTCAGTTTCGGTCCCGTGGCGGATTCGGCGTCGGCGACCATGCTCCGGAACTTGTAGACCGGGAAGCGGTCGCCGAACTCGGCGGTGCGTTCCTGGCTGTACAGCACCGGGCCAGGGCTGTCGAGTTTGACGGCGACGGCGACGGCAGCCATCACCGGCGCGAGGGCTAGTAGGCCAGTCACCGCGAACGCGATGTCGAAGGCGCGTTTGACGACGTAGTCCTGGGTGTCCCACGGTTCCAGGTCGATGTCGAGGAGTTCGTGCTCGGAGACGCCGCTGGTCAGCACGCTGTCGGCGTGGTCGCGGTGGACCTTCGCGACGACGCCGTGCTCGTAGCAGGTGTCGAGCGTCCCGAAAAATTCCATGCGGTCGGTGTCTCCGAACGCCAGCACGGCCGTGTCGACATCGTAGGCGACGAGAATCTCCTCTAGGCGGGAGAGGCCGCCGAGACACTCCAGCTCGGCGAGGGGGTCTTCCTCGACGAGGACGCCCCCGTCCGTGAAGCGCTGCCCGTCCGGGCCGGCCCCGCTTTCTCGGCCCGCGAACGGCGAGACGTAGCCGACCACGTCGAGGTCGGCCGTCCCGACCACGGCCGCCATCGCCGCCGGGTCGTCGCCGACGATGACGGCCCGTTCGGTGCCCGGCGGCCGCCGCCGGATCGCCGCCATCGTCACCGGGAGGACGACGAACAGCAGTCCGGTCACGATCATCAGCGTCGACCGCGGGAGCTTATAGGTGTAGTTGTAGTAGCCCAGCGCGGCCAACCCGACCATCGCCAGCAGGATCCGCTTCTGGGTCAGGAGGATCGTATCGAGGATCCGCCGCGGTCGCGGCTTGAACACGGGCCACATCGTCGCGCTCACGACGCCAATCGTCGTCGCGACGGCGACCGTGAACTGCCCGCCCGTGAGCACCGCCGGCGCCGGCCGGCCGAAGTAGGGGACCAGCGCGAACAGGTCCTGGACGAACGGGTGGTTCGCGACGACGAGCGCGACGAGCGTCAGCCCTACCGTCGCCACCACGCTCGCGACCCGGTACTGCCACCGCGAATTCATCGTCCCCTATTCTCGAAGCGACTCTTATAAGTTCTATGCCACGATTATCGCGGCTGAGTCTCTCAGCGACGGGTCTCGACCAGGGTGCGGTTCTCACGTCGCCGGCCGCGATGACCGCGGTACCGTGGGAGTACTTCGGTGTCGGTAAGTTTTAAACACGGCCTACCGTCCGTTCGATATATGTCCGAGGTTCGCGAGGCGACGGCCGACCTCGTTGAATCCCGCCCCGCCGCCGAAGACGCCCTCCGAGATATCCTCGCGGCCGACGAGTCCGGGCCGTGGACCTTCGACGACGTCGCCGTCGACTCGGGAACGTTCGGCGAGATCGTCGCCACCGGGATCGTCGAGGATGTCGACGACGGGTACCGCGTCGCCGACCACGACGCCGTCCGCGCGGTGCTCGACGGGTCACCGGCGGAGTCGACCGCGAGCGAGGTGTCGGTCGCGGACCGTCTGTCGTCGGTCACCGACCGCTCGACCGAGACGCGGACGGTCGCGATAGTCGGGACCTTCCTCCTCGCAGTCGTCGCGGTCCGGGTCGTCTTCTCGTACGGGAGCGTCTTCCGCGTCGGCGAGATCGTACTCGGCGGGAACGACGCGTACCTGTACCGGTACTGGGGCGAGGAACTGTTACGGCGCCCGATCGGTGCGCTCGACCCGACCGCGCTCGGCTCACTGCCCGAGCCGCTGCCCACGCACGACGTGCTGATGGTCGTCGCGGTCTGGTGGGCGGCGGCGCTTCTCGGGGGGACGCCCGACGCCGTCGGGACGGTGCTCGCGTGGTACCCGGTCGTCGCGGCGCTCGTCAGTGCGACGCTCGTCTATCTGATCACGGTGGCCGTCAGCGGCGACCGGCGAGCGGGTATCGCGTCCGTTGCACTGCTTGCTATCACGCCGGTTCACGCCTTCCGGACGACGCTCGGGTTCGGTGACCACCACGCGTTCGACTACATCTGGATCGCACTCGCGGGGTACGCGCTCGTGTACGTCAGCCGCGAGCGGATCCGGCGCGACCGACCGCGCTGGGGCGTTTCGACCCACGGCTGGCTCATCGTGGCCACGCTCGCAGTTGCCGTCACGGCGCAGGTCACCGCCTGGCGAGGCGGCCCGCTGCTCGTCGCACCGCTCGGGCTCTACGCCCTGGCGAAATCGCTCGCGGACGTGCGCGCCGACCGGTCCCCACTCTCTGGAAGCGGACCGCTGCTCGTCGCACTCGCCGGGAGCGGGCTGTTGACACTGCTGCTGCACGTCGGCTACGGCTGGCTCGAGCTCTACCGAGCGCTCGCACCGGCGTTGCTCGCGGTCGGCACGGCCCTCGTCGTCGTCGCCGGTGAACTGTCCCGGCGCTGGGACCTCTCTGCGCGACAGGCGTTCGCCGTCGAGTCCGCCGTCGGGACCGTCGCAATCGCCGTCGCGTGGATCGTCGTCCCGGCCGTTTCGGAAGGAGTCGGCGAGTTCCTCGCCTACATGCAGGAGTTCGGCGGGAGCGGCATCGCCGAGACCGCTTCGCTGTTCTCGGGATCGCAGGGATCGATCGTCGCGCCCCTGCTGCTGTTCGGATTCACCATCGTGGTCGCCTTCCCGATTCTTGTTCGGGCGCCTATGCTCGGCTTTCGAGACGACCGGCCCGCGTGGCTCGCCGTCTCGGCGTACGGGTGGTACCTCTTCGTTCTCGCGATCGTGCAGATCCGCTTCGCCGGACAGCTCTCGCTGTTCACGGCCGTGTTCGCTGGGATCGGATTCGTCTGGCTGGCGGCCTGGGTCGACATCACGTCGCCAGTCGCGGCGTTCGACGAGCGGTCGGGGACGGTCGTTTCATCTCTCCCTCGCCCGGACAGAGCACAACTCGGGTACGTATTCGTTCTCTTCCTGTTGGTCGGTAGTCTCGGGTTCGTCCAGACGCCCATCAAGATCGACCAAGTGAACATCGACGATGCAGCCTACGAGACGGCCACGTGGATCGACGACCACGCGGCGACCCACGACCGCGAGTACCCCCGAAACTACGTGTTCAGCCAGTGGGGGCGCAATCGTATGTACAACTACTTCGTGAGCGGTCAGTCGAGGGAGTACGGGTTCGCGCTCCGAAACTACGCGCCGTTCTTGCAGACTGAGGACCCGGCCGCTGCCGCGGAGTTACTCGGCGCTCGACCGGGATATATCGTCACTCAGCCGCAGGACGGCTTCGGCGAGGCGACGATGCAGGCACTACTGCACGACCGACTCGGGAGTGCAGGTGGCGGTGCCGACGGGACCGGCCGATTCCGGGCGGTGTTCCTCCACGCCGACGGACCACGGGTCTTCATGCCAGTCAGCGGCGCGAGGGTTCGGGCGGCCGGTCCCGCGAACTCGACCATCACGGTTTCGACCCCGGTGAGTGTCGGCGACACGACGTTCAACTACACCAGGGAGTTTCGAACGAACCAGACGGGAGATATCCGCGGCCGCGTCGCCTACGGCGGTCGCTACGACTTCTCGACGGGGTCGGTCAACGTGACCGAATCGTCCGTCCGGAACGGGAGTCACACCGGCAACTACCTGGCTCACTGGGCCTTCGAGAGCCCCGGCGACGGTCGCGCCGACGAGTACGTCCGGGGCCACCACGGGACGATCGACGGCGGTGCGGCGGTGTCCGGACCCCGCGGGACGGCGCTGGCCGTCGACGCGAGTGCCAACGACTCGGTCGCCGTCGACAGCCTCGCCCTCTCGGGATCGGAGGCGTTCACGGTCTGCTCGTGGGCACGGGTCTCCAAGGAGGCAGCCGACAGTAGCGGAACCACCGACGCCCCATCCCGTCGCGACGTGGTACACATCGGCAGTTACGAAGCCCTCCTGACCTACGACCCGACGGGGCAGCGGTGGATCACGTACTTCCAGAACGAGACGGGCGCGACGGCTATCCGAAGTTCGGCCGACAGTCCGACCGAGTGGACGCACCTCTGCGGCCGGTACGACGGCGATCAGTTGAGTCTCTGGGTCGACGGCGAACGCGTTGGGTCGGCGGCTGCGAGCGGCGTCGTCCGTGATGTCGGTGGGGCGACCACGATTGGCGGAGGCGGAGCCGGAGACCGCTCATTCGACGGCGCAGTCGACGACGTCCACGTCTACGACAGGGCGCTCTCGCCTGACACGATCGGCCGGCTCTACGGCTACGGCACCAACGCCACGTCGTAACCGCGCGATACGTCTGGGCGCGGTCGGCCTGCCGGGCCGGGGGGACTGAAACGCGGTCCTTTTTATCGCCGATGCACAGGTAGCGATAGATGCGTATCGCCAGCGACCGCGACTCGGACGAGCGGTTCGTACCGACAGGGTCGGAGGACCTCCTGGCTGCCGCCTGTTTCACCGTGCTGGCCGTGGCTGTCGTCGTGTTGCCGGTCGTCAGAGCGACCCCAGTCCGGCCGGTGCTGGCGGTCCCGTTCGCGCTTGTCGTCCCCGGGTACGCCTTTCTTGCCGCGGCGTTCCCGTCGGCGGATCGACTGTCGTTCACCGCGAGGTCCGTCTTCTCGATCTGTGCCAGCCTGCCGATCCTGACGCTGGTCGGGATGTCGCTGCACTTCTCGCCGTGGGGGCTGACGCCGCTCTCGGAACTGTCGGCCGTCGCGGGGGTAGTCCTAATCTGTCTCAGCGTCGCCGCTCGCCGCCGGGCGCGACTCCCGCCCGAGGCCCGTTTTTCACTTGCCGACCGCGAACTGTCGCCGTCGTCCATGTTTGCCGCCGAGAGCCGTGCCGAATCGCTCGTCAACGGCGTCGTTCTCGTCAGCGTCGTCGTGGCGCTAGCGAGCGTCGGCACCGTCATCGCGACCGATCCGCCGACGGAAACATACACGGAGTTCTCAGTCCTCGGGGAGAACGAGTCCGGCCTCCCCAGCGGGAGCGCCTATCCGCACTCGCTCTCCCCCGGCGAACCGGCGCCGCTGTATCTCACGGTCCACAACGACGAGGGTCGCTCTATCGACTACACCATCGTGGCACTGATACAGCGGGTCAACAGGACCGGGGAGTCGCTCGCGGTCGCGGAGGAACGCCGCATCGAAACGGTCGAACTGTCCGTCGGCCACGGTGACGAACGCCGCGTCCGGACGACGGTCTCGACCGAAATGAAGGGACAGCCGCTCCACCTCCGGTTGCTCCTGTACCACGGGCAGCCGCCCACCGACCCGTCGGTCTCGAACGCGTACCGTGACCTCCACCTCTGGATCGACATCACGTCACCCGATACACCCGAGCGCGGGCCGTGAGCCGGAGTGCGGCCGCCGTCGCAATCCTATTGAACCCCTTTCCGGTGACCGGCCGGTACTATCGTCGGCGCAGTGCGGACCGGTAGGCGTCGAGTTCCTGCGCCGCGATCTCGTCCCAGTCGAACTGTCGGGCACGGGCGAGCACCGCGTCGGTGTCGGCGGTGTCCACGAGGGCCGAGTCGATCGTGGCAGCGAGGCACTCGACGGTCGGCTGGGCCAGATAGCCGGCGTCGCCGACGACCTCGCGGCTCGCGGCGTTCGGGTGGTCGACGGCGACGACCCGACAGCCCGCGGCCATCGCCTCGACGAGCGTGATGCCGAACCCCTCTCGGACCGACGGCGAGACGAACACGTCAGCCGCCCGCATCGTCGCGAGCACGTCGTCGTGCTCCTCAAGAAAACCCGGGAACGTCACTCGGTCGTCGACACCCAGGTCGACCGCGAGCCGCTCGAGGGCGTCGCGCTCGGGTCCGTCGCCGACGACCCCGACTCGCAGGTCGCCGTCGAGCCGAGCGACCGCGCGCAACAGCACGTCGACGTTCTTGTCGTCGATCAGTCGGCCGACGAACAACAGGTCGAACCGCTTGTCGGCCGGCACCAGCGACTGGACGTGGCCCACGTCGATCCCGTTGGGGACGACGGTGATCGACTCGCGGTCGGGGCCGACGGTGGCGAGTTTGCGAGCAGTCGTTTCCGAGACCGCTACCGGGTGCTGGGGGACGTTCGCGGCGACCCGCTCGACGACCTTCCCGCCGAGCGCGAGCCGACCGAGGTACTCGTCCCAGTAGTCGGTCCAGACCTCGTGCCAGGTCGTCACGAGCGGCGTTCGTCCCGCGGCGGCGAGTGTACAGGAGAACACTGGAAAGTAGGGGAACACGGACGCGACGAGCACGTCGTGGCCGCCCGCTCGCCGTGCGAGCGACGGGGCCGCACGGGCCGCGAAGTCGACGGCCTCCGCGATCGAGCGGCGGTCGCCACTGTAGATGTCGCGTTCGGGCGCGACCGCTCGGAGCGTCATCCCGTCGTGGTCACGGACGGCCGAGCCGTCCCAGAACTGCCGACCGTAGATCGTCACGTCGTGGCCGTCTCCGGCCAAGCGGTGGCCGATCTCGTAGATTCGCTTCTCGGCGCCGCCGGTGACGAACGGGTAGACGACGTTCGAGACGTACCCGATATCCACGCCCGCCCACTCGCGGTCGGAGGGTAACGGTTTTTCGGTCGTCGCTCGCCGGCGCACTCGCTCGCCGAGGGAAACGGTATAGTAGGGCCGTCATCAACCTCTCCACACATCGTGCGCATCGGGCAGTTCACGTCGCAGTACCCGTATCCGGACCAGTACGTCCCCGGAGAGCACAGCCAGTACTTTTGTTCGGGCGCCGAACGAGTCGTTCGCAACCTCTCGGAAGGGCTGAGCGACCGTGGACACGATGTACACGTCTTTACGTCGGGTCGACCGGGCGAAACGACGGTCCAGAACGGCGTAACCATTCACCGCGCGCGCAGTCTGGGCTCCGTCGGGACGACCGAGGTAGCCCCCGGACTTCTCACGGCCGCGCTCGACACTGAACTCGATATCGCCCACGCGCACAACAGCACGCCGCCCGGAGTGGTCGCGGGCGCCGCGTACGCACGACTCCGAGACACGCCGTTCGTGATCACTCACCACGGAGGCGAAGCGTACGTCTCTCACGGGGGCCCGCTACGCCGCGCCGGACTGTGGATCTACACTCGCGGAGTCATGGAACTGCTCTTTCGCTCCGCGACGGCCGTCGCCGTCCCATCGGACGGGTACATCGAGACCTCCCGCGTGTTACCCGCGGTCCGCGACCGTATCGAGGTGATCCCCAACGGCGTCGACCCCTCGGCATTCGAGCCGTCCGAGGGGATCGAGCCGTCGGAGCGGATCGAACGGACCGGAGAGTCGGACCCCTCCACCGTCGCCGACGGGGGCGACGGTACATGCTTCTGTTACGTCGGCGCCCTCCAACAGCGGAAAGGCGTGGACGTGTTGCTCCGGGCGTTCGCCCGCGTCGCCGGGGACGCCGGCACCGCCGATGGGACGGGAGCGGACTCGGTGTCGCTCGTCGTTGCCGGCTCCGGCCCAGACAGGGACCGCCTGCAGCGACTGGCCGGCGAACTGGATGTCACCGACTCCGTCTCGTTTCCGGGGTACGTCCCCGAGGCGGACAAGCGGACCCTCCTCGTGGCGGCGGACTGTTTCGTCCTCCCGACCGCCCGTGACGGTGTCGAGATGTATCCGCTCGTCCTCGGCGAAGCGGCCGCGGCGGGTACGCCGCTGGTGTGTAGCGACTTCCCGGCGCTCCGGTCGGTACTCGCGGGTCGGGACTGTGCGACGCTCGTGCCGCCGCGAGACGAGGCGGCGCTGGCAGAGGCGATGGCCCGACTCCACGAAAACGAAGACGAGCGCGCCCGTCACGCGGCTAACGCCCGCGATTTCGCCGCCGAAACGTCATGGTCGGCAGTCTGTGAAGCGTATCTCGAACTGTACCGCAGGGCCGCACCTGACGGGGGGACAGGCCCGTGACGCGTCGGCCTCGGAGGTGACCCGGTGAGCGACTCGCTGACGGTCCTCCAGGTCACGTCGACGCACGTCTACCCGCCCGCGACCGGCGGCCAGCACCGAAACCACGGGATCGTCTCGGCATACCCCGACCACGGCGACGACCTCACCCGCTTCGCACAGGGCGCGCCGACTCGCGACCTGCTCCCGCTGGGCGTCGACGAGACCCGGAGGATCCGAGACGGCTACGTCGAGCGCCGGAGCTGCGACCCGCTCGCGATGGCGTCGAAGCTCCCGATGCTCGCCGGCTACCCCAACGTCTTCCAGAACGCGGCGCTGTCCCTGCGCACGCCACGGTGGGTCCGCCGGGCGGCCGCCGAGGCCGACCTCGTCCAGGTGGAGGGTCCCTGGCAACTCCCGGCGGTCGCCGAGCACGTCCCCGAGTCCACGCCGCTGGTCTTCTCCTCGCACAACGTCGAGACCGAGGTGTTCGAGGCGAACGTCGACTCGCGGGTCGGCGGATGGCTGCTCAACCGTCTTCACCAACTCGAACGGCGCTCGCTGGAACTGGCGGACGTGGTCGTCTGCACGTCCGCCCGCGACGAGCGGCAGTTCGACCGCCGCTTCGGCGTCGACGGGCCGACGCTGGTTGCACCCAACGGAACCGAGGCGACGGGGCTCAGGGACGCCAGCGGCGACTCGGCCGCGGGGCAAGCGCTCCGGGAGCGGTACGGGATCGCCCCCTCGACACCGCTCGCGCTGTTCGTCGGCACCGGCCACCGTCCGAACGTCGACGCGGTGGGCAGTCTCCTCGCACAGTTCGCCGAGGACTCGCGACTCGCGGACACCCACCTGCTGGTCGTCGGTACCGTCTGCGAACGGGTCGAAGCGCCGTCGACCGACCGCGTCACGCTCGCCGGCTTCGTCGACGACATCGAGCCGTGTTTCGACGCCGCGGACGTGGCGCTCAACACCGTCACGACCGGCAGCGGGAGCAACATCAAGCTCCTCGAGTACCTCGGTCGCGGGCTCCCGACCCTCGCGACGCCGTTCGGAACGCGGGGGTTCGAGTTCACCGACGGCGAGCAACTCCGGGTCGCGGCCGCCGAGGATGTTCCGGCCGCGGTCGCGGACCTGTTCGGCGCACCCGCCGAGCGACGCCGTCTCGGCAAGCGCGGGCTCGCCGCCGTCCGCGAGCGCTACACCTGGGAGCGGATCTCCGACCGGCTCCGCGACCGACTCGAAGCGTTCGTCTGAACCGCGGCGTCCGGTCGAGACCGCTCGAGCGCGGGACCGGTGGACCGTCCGCATTTATCATCTATGGGCATGACCGGACCGTAGAGGACCAGATACGTGTCTCGGACTGTCTCGGCCACGCACGCTCGCGTGGCGGCACTGGTCGTCCTCGTCGGATGTTGTGCGATACTAGCGACCAGCGCCCTCACGTACACTGATCCCGTCGCTGCGTCGGCGGCGTCGTCGACCGCCGAGACGAACGTCACGTTCGTCTCGACGCAGGGACGGTTGGGCACGCTCGGCGAGGGGCGTATCGTCGCGTTCGACACCGACAGGCGAACGGCCGTCTGGACGCACACGGCGTACGACCGGTACTTCGATGTCGACCCGATGGGCAACGACCGCCTCCTCTTCGCAGCGGTTGAGGCCGAACCGGGCGTCGGAGCCGGGACGACCTATGCGGTCGTCGTCAATTGGCGGACCGGTGAACGGGTCGAGCGGTTCCGCGTCGCGCCGGACGTCCACGACGTCGACTACCTCGGGGACGGGGAGTACCTAGTCGCGGACAAGTTCCACCACACCGTCTACGTGCGCAACTTGACCCTGGGAGACATCGTCTGGAGGTACAACTTTACCAAACAGTTTCCGGCGAGTGCCGGCAACGGTCCCCCGACGACGGGCACAGAGTACACCCATCTCAACGACGTCGACCCCGTCGACAACGGGAGTGCGTTCCTCGTTAGCCCCCGAAACTTCGACCGGGTGGTGCTGATCAACCGGTCGGCCGAACGGGTCGAGTGGACGCTCGGCGCACAGGACGACCACAGCGTGCTCCGCGAGCAACACAACCCGACGCTCGTCGAGACCGACCCGCCGACAGTGCTCGTCGCCGACAGCGAGAACGACCGCGTCGTGGAATACACGAGGACGAACGGGACCTGGGAGCGGACGTGGCTGTTCGACAGGGGATTGAACTGGCCGCGCGACGCCGACCGGCTCCCGAACGGGAACACGCTCGTCGCCGACACCCGTAACCAGCGAGCGCTCGAAGTTGACCCGAATGGGTCCGTGGTCTGGGAAGTGCGGATCCCCGAGATGCCGTACGATGCTGAACGGCTCAGGCACGGCGACGAACCGGGTGGGCCGACCGCCCGCTCGCTCGGCGCGATGGGGACGGTGGACGCGACCGAGTCGCAGTCCGCCGTCGACTGGCTCGGCCGACGGGTGGTCGAGGTCCACGCGGTCGCACGGTGGGTGCTCCCCCCGTGGGTCTCGGTCGCAGATTTCGTCGTGCTCGTCGTCGGCGCCTCGACCCTGTTCGGTTGGGTGGGCGCGGAGGCAGCCCTCCGGGCGCGACCGGTCGTCGGCCGGTTGCGGCGCGTCGAGTGACCGGTGTCTCTCAGCCGAGACGACGGTTGCCGTCGGGGGTCGATGCGGGATGTCTCACCCGCCGTCGACGAACGTCTCGTCGGAGCCAGTGGTGTGGACCTTGTTCCAGCTCCTGTTGCGGCCGAGCTCGTCACCCAGGTCCGGGTTCGGGACCGTGGTTATCGACGCCCGGTGGGCCATCCCGTATCGCTCCATCTGTCCGCGGACGAGGTAGGCGTCTGCCCACAGATAGGTCCGCTCCGGCGCGGTGTAGTACGTCTCGATGAGCAACTCGGCGTTTCGGGCCGAGCTGTACGCCGGTGACCCGCCTTCGGGGATGTGCGTGGGACCCCGTCCGCCGAGCGCGTAGTACCCGCTGAGGGTCGTGAAGTCGCTCGCCAGCCGGCTGTCGTCGAGATGGGTTCCGGCCCACTCGGCCTGCTGTGTGTCGGTTTCGGTCGTGCTGATGATCTGCATGCCGTCGGTCATCGGCTTCCACGTCACGACGGCGAAGGCGGGGACGGTCACGACTAGAACGACGACACAGATGGTGGCTATCTGCCGTGGGCTGTAGCGACCGTCGAACCGCTCGAAGCCGCGCGCGAGCACGTATCCGCCGAACACGGGCGTCACGAGCAGGCCGAGCAACTGCGGGTTGACGCCGCCGCTCGGCGCGAACAACGGCAGCAGCGAGACGCTCGCCAGTCCCTGGACGGTCACCGCGAGCAACAGGGCGTCGACCGGTCTGGTCGCCACCGCCACCGACCGGTCGTCGGTCCACAGCGCACCGGCTCGGACGAGTGCGGCCGCGCCGACGAGCGCAACGGAGGTGAGCCGTCCGACCCACCGGAGCGAGTCGTACCACGGCGTCGTGACCAGCGCGGTGTTCTGGTAGGACAGCACCGACGGGTGGACCGAACCCGACGTGCGAGCGACTTCTAGAAACTCCCCTGGGGAGATCGTCACTGCGAGCAGCGTGCCCAGACCGAGGACGCCCGCTCCGATGGCCGCCACCACGGCCCGCGTCGTCACCGTCTCCCGGCCGACCGCTCGGTCGAGTGCTCGCGCGCTCAGCAGGACCACGGTAACACCGCCGAACGCGGTGAGCGTCGCGTGGTACCACGACACCTGTATCTGCGACGCGGGTATCGACAGCAACAGCCCGACCCGTTCGAAGAACAGCGAGACGAGATACACCAGCCAGTCGAAGAACACGCCGTAGTACACGACGACCAGTCCGGCGATCAGTAGGTAGGCCCGTCGTGAGAGGAACTGCCGCGAGCCTAGTCGGCTCGCGAGGAACAGCACCGAAAAAAACAGCAGCGACGCGACCGGAAGGGTGTGAGAGCCGACGACAAACCCGAACGCGAGGACGGCCAGCACGGCCAGCGAGTCGCGGTCGGTCACGTCGACGCTCGACAGGAACGCCAGGACCGCGAACAGGAGCGCCCACGTCATCGCACCGCGGTGTGCGGAGGTGACTAGGTGCGAGACGTGGAACTGGTAGGAAACCGCCAGCAGGGCCGCCAGCGGAAAGACCGCTTTTCGGCGGGATACACGCGCTGCGAGTAACGCCTGGCTCAGGACCAGTGGGAACGCGAACAGCGGGAACGCCTGGACGACCTGGAGGTCGATCCCCCCCATATCCGCGAGGACCCGGGCGACGACCGGCGTCGCGACGTTGTCGGCGAACTCGGTCACCCACCACGTCAGAAACGAGTGGTCGGGAACCGCGAACGGCCATATCCGTCCGGTGCTCTCGATGCTTCGGGCCCACAGCGCTTCCTGATACCGCCAGTACGGGTCAGTCATCAGCAGAGACTCAGAGCGTTGAGTCGCGACCGGAACGAGGACCGCCAGCGCGAACAGCAACCCGGCGACGGTCAGTTTCGCCCCCACCCGGCGGTTCTGCATACTCCCCATTCCGGAATTCATTGGTATAAGAACCGCGACTCAGTGTGGCCGTGGACCGCTGCGAGCCGCCGACGATGTCGACCTACCGCTGTCGATCGATCGCTCGCTTCAGCGGTGTGAGGTCGATTTCCGCGCGCTCCTCGACTCGCTCGACGAGCCCCAGGTCGGCGGCGTCGAGGCTCCGGGTCGCGAAGAGCGCGAGGATGTGGACGACACCCAGCGCCGCACCCACCGCGAGCAGCGCGGCCAGCGAGAGAGCGACGCCCTCGAGGGCGACCGCGAGGGCGACGCCGGCCCCGGCCGTCACGACGAGCGGTTTCAGTGTCGCGAGTGAGAAGGGGTGGCTCCCCGTCTCGCGGTAGATGACCGCGACTTCGAGGCCGTTGAACACGGCGAAGCCGAGTCCGGTCGCGGCTGCGGCGCCGACGAGTCCGTACAAGGGTATCAACAGGAGGTTGAGTGCGACGTTGACGGCCAGTCCGGCCGCGGACCCGACCAGTTCGACCCGCGGTCGGTCGATCGCCTTGAGCATCACGCCGTTCGGTCCGACGACCACGCGCAGGAACATCCCTGCGATGAGCACGGACAGCGCCGGTGCCGCGGGGACGTAACGCTCGGTGAACAGTACACGGATTACGTCAGGCGCGAACAGTACGAACGTGAGCGCAACAGGCGTTGACGCTGCCGTGATCCACTTCGTCGCCGTGGTGTAGAGCCGGTCGAGGTCGTCGTACGCGTCGGCCTCGTAGAACTCCGTCGCGATCGGGTAAAACAGGAAGGCGAAGGAGGTGACGACGAACAGCGTCACCTCCCGGAGCGGCTGGATCGCTCGGTATTCGGCGATCGATGTAGTCTCGAGCAGAGCGCCGATCATCAGCAGGTCCATGTTCGAGAGCAACAAGACGAGCGAGGAGCCGACGGCCAGCGGCCAGGAGAACGACCACAGCTCGACCGCTGTTTCGCGGGTCCGGGAAAGACCGACGCGGACGCCGGCGGGGAGCAGTTGACCGACGACGACGAGACCGAACACCGCGCCGAGAACGGGGGCCGCCAGCCAGTAGCCGAGCGCGCCGACGAACGGGCGCCCGGTCGCCGCGAACGCCCCGAACACCGCGAGGGCACCGACTCTCGGGAGCAGGTCCCGGACCAGCGCCGGCCGGACCGAGTGTTTCCAGCCGCGCAACGCCGCGATCGTGACCTCGGTCAGCGCGAACGCCAGAAAGTACGGGAACAGCCACCCCAGCAGCCGCGGCAGTTCCGGGTCGTCCATCAGCGCCCCGATCCGGAAGCGCAGCGCATACACGAGCGCGCCGGCGGCGAGCGCGCTCACGCAGACGGTGAGTATCCCGGCACGGACGATCGCCCGCTGTCGCTCGTCGCGCTGGTCGGCCGCGAGCATCCGCGTCACTCCCTGTGGGACGCCGAGCAGCGCCACGTTCGCGGCCGCCGCGACGATCGTGACCGCCAGAGCGAGGTGGCCGAATCGCTGCACTGTCAGCTCGCGGACGATGAGGACCTGCCCGAGCAGTCCGAGCGCCCGCCCGGCGACCCGGCCGACGAAGACGATGGCCGCGCCGCGGACGAGCGACCCCAGCTCGTCGAACAGCGAACTCACGCCAGAACCCTCCCGCCGCGCTCCCGTGTATCTTGTGGGTTCACGCCGACAGCGATGAGATTCCGCGCTCGGCGGCAGTCGAACGCGGGCGCTCGCCGCCGAGTCGGTTCGCGGGGGTGGCGTCCAGCGACGCCTCCCGCGCGTCGGGGAACGCGACCAGCGAGAGCGTCCCGAACTTGCGCGTCTCGACCCGTTCGACGGTTCGGTACTCCCGGCTCAGGGCCGCAAGGTCGCCCTCGTCGACGACGGCGTACCGGATCGAACGGTTCCAGTCGAGTTCCCCCGGCCGGACCTCGGTGAGCGAGCGGTCGGCGTAGAACGCGAACGAGAACATGTTTCGCGGTGGGCCGTCCGCAACGGCGGTGAGGTTGGTCGCCAGGTGGACGGTCGCGCCGTCGGGGGTCTCCTCGGCGACCGCCGTCCCGAGTTCGGCCTGTCTGTGCGAGAAGTCGGTGGTCGGGTGGACCGGGCTGCCGGCCCCCGCTGCGACGACCAGTAGAACGGCCAGGCCCGGGAGGACGAACGCCGGGATTCGCCCGCCCGGGAGTCGATCGGCACCCCGGCGGAGCCACGGTGCGACGGCGACGGCGACTGCGCCAAGCGCGAACACCGCCACCGAAGTGCGACCGCGCGGCACGAGACCGTAGAGCCACCAGTCCGGCGCCAGCCCGAGCGGGCTGTAGCCGGCGAACCGGGGGGCGAACGCGACCGCGCCGAGACCCCCGATGCCCGCGAGGGCGACGACCGCGACGCGCCGCCACGGAACGGTCGCCGCCGGGACTTCGGGGAGTGCTCGCGCGACTCCGGCGCGGTCCGCGACGGTTCGGAACGCGCTGGGCACGTCCGTCGCCGCGTCGGCCAGAAACCACCCGACGAGGACCGCTCCCGGGACGTAGGCCGGGAGGACGTACCACTGGCGGTTGCCGACGAGCAGGTAGAGACCGAACACCACGGTCGCCCACCAGACGACCAAGAGGCTCCGGCGGCGAGCCACACCGCGCCTGAGTCCGGCTGCGAGGACGGCGGGAGCGTACAGCAGCGCCCACGGGTCGGCGAGCGAGGGGAGCTTCCGGAGGTACGGGTAGCGCATGAACGCAAACGTCGTTTCGCGGGCGTTCGCACCGAACGAGCCGCCCGCCCGTCGGAGGACCTGCTCGACGACGAGTTCGTCCACCAGCAGGTCGCCGTAGACGGCGTAGGCGAGGGCGAACCATCCCAGCACCGGCAGCGCCCCGGCGGCGACGCCGACCGCGGCGGCTCGACACCACAGGCGGCGCCACCGGGTCGCGACCAGCGGGAGGACCGCGAGCAGGAACGGCGCCGCGGCGAAGCCCTTCGTGAACACGGCCAGGCCGCCGGCGACGCCCGCCGCCACGAACCACCGTTCGTCGTCGACGAACGCGCGCCAGGTTGCGGCCACGAAGGCCGTGCCGAACAGCACCAGCAGCGCGTCCGGTCCCCCGTAGCGCGCCCCGTGTGTCCCCGCGGTGAGGTGGGGCGTCGTCAGGAACGCGGTCGCGGCGACGAGTCCCGCGACCCGCCCGCGGTCGAGTCCGGGCCACCCGTTCGCGTCCGAGTCGGTGGTCGCGTCCGAGTCGGTAGTCTCGTCGGAATTGGTGGTTCCGGCCGCGTCCGTCGATTCGCCGGTCCCGGCGGTGTCGACGAGCCAGCGGGTGAACAGGTAGACGAGGACGGCCGTGCCGACCGACAGCAGCGCTGCGGGGAGCCTGACGGCGAACTCCGTCGGGCCGAGCAGGGCGATGGAGACCCCCTCCAGCCAGATCGTCAGCGGCGGCTTCTCGAGGAACGGCTGGAACGCTTCGCGGCCGTCGAGCAGCCAGTAGTGGTGGGGGACCAGCCAGTAGCCGTCCTCGGCCGCGAACCGCGCGGCGGTCGCGTAGATCCCCTCGTCAGCCTGGTAGAGCGGGTACGCGCCGACGCGGCGGACGAAGGCGAACGTCGCCGCGAGGGCGACGAACAGCGCGTCACAGACGCGCGTCGGGGCACCGGCGACCCGGTCGCGGAGCGCGCCGAGACTGTCGGTCATCCGAGGTAGCCGAGTTCTTTCAGCCGGTCCTCCACGTCGGCGTCGGTCGAGAGCCGTTCGTCGCCCGGTTCGCTATCATCGATAGCAGCGTCGAGCGCCGCCACCAGCGACGCCCGGCGATCGGTCTCTCCGCCAACCGGGTCGCGTTCGTCGGGGTCGGCCGCCAGGTCGTAGAGCTCGGTCTCGGCATCGGGACCGGTCCCGTCACGGACGAGCTTCCAGTCGCCGCGGCGGACGGCTCCGAGCCGTCGCGTTCGCTCGTCGTCCATCGAGGCGTAGTCGACGGGGTCGCCCGGTTCGGTCGCCTCGGCGACCACCGCCCGGTCGCGGGGCGGGTCCCCCTCCCAGTAAGATCGGAGGGACCGTCCTGCGAGTTCGTGGTCGGTCGGGACCTCTCGATCGGCGATATCGAGCGTTGTCGGGACGAGGTCGACGAGGCTCACCGGCTCCGCGACGCGCGTGTCGGAGACGGACGATCCGGCGATCACCAGGGGGACGTGCAGCAGCTCCTCGTAGAGGGTCATCGACCGCGGGACGGTGTCGCGGCCGGCGTGGCCGAAGTGGCCGTGGTCCCACAGCTCCTCGCCGTGGTCGGCCGAGACGACCAGCGTCGTCTCGTCGAGGTCGAGCGCGTCGCGCACTCGCGCCAGCGCGGCGTCGAATCGCCTGATACAGGCGTCGTAGGCGTCGCCGAGATACGTCCGCTGGTCGTCGTCCAGCGACCACGTGTAGCCGGTCCGCACGTCGGTCACCGCCCGCTCCAGCACCCGCGAGTACCGCAGCGGGTCCCACTTGCGGTCCGAGACCGCCTCGAAGTGCTCGCGAGTCACGTTATACGGGTGGTGAGTGTCCATGTAGTGGATCCACAGGAAAAACGGGCGGTCGCCGTCGCGGTCGTCGAGCCACGACAGCGCCGCGTCGGTCACCGTCGCGGCCGTCCCGTAAGGGATCGACACCGGTGCGATCCGGTGATAGAGATCCTTCGCGAACGTCGCTGCGGTGTTCGACCGCTGGAGCTGGTCCCAGACGGCGTCTTTCAGCCGCATCGTCGCCGGAATGGGGTCGCCCCCGTCGGGCCCGCCTTCACTCGGGGCCGCGTGCGGATCCGAGCAGTCGAAGACCGCGTCGAAATCGCGCGTGTAGTCGAAGCGGGGCAGCTGGACGTTCGCGTGGACCGCGCCGGTGTCGTAGCCGTCGAGGAAGGCCGGCAGCGTCGACCGGTCGCCGAGCAGGACCGAGCCGTCCCGCATGGGGAGCTGTCCGGTCAGCAGACTCGGGATCGAGGCGCCGGTGTACGGTGCGGGGGCCCAGGCCGCGTCGAAGCGGGCGCCGTCCATCGCCGAGAGCGTCGGCGTCGTCGGCCGGTCGTAGCCGAACGCGCCGCACCGGTCCGCACGCAGCGAGTCAGTCGTCACCAGCGCCACGTTTCGCATACCCAACGGCCGGTCCCGGACCCCGATAAGTGTTGCAGTTCGCCGCGGCTCTGCCGCCGAGCGTCGCGGACTGACGACGGGTGGACAGCTATTAGTCGTCGGTGCCCACATCACCGGACATGATACCCGTCGCACGCCCCGAGATGGGCGAGGCCGAACTCGAACAGGTCCGCGAGGCCATCGAGTCTGGCTGGATCGGTCTCGGGCCGAAGGTCGACGAGTTCGAGGAGCGCTTCGCCGAGCAGTTCGGCCACGACCGCGTCGTTGCGACGAGCGCCTGCACCCACGCGCTCGACCTGGCGCTCAAGGCGGCCGACCTCGACGGCAACGAGGTGCTCGTCCCGCCGATCACCTGGGTGTCGACCGCGCACGTCGCCCGCTACAACGGTCTAGACGTGGGGTGGGTAGACGTGGACGAAGAGACACTCTGTCTGGACCCCGACGCGCTCCGCGATCGGATCGGCGAGGACACGGCCGCGGTCGTCCCAGTTCACTACGGCGGGCAACCGGCCGACCTCGACCCAATTGTGGAGGTCGCACACGAACACGATGCCGTCGTCGTCGAGGACTGCGCTCACGCGCCCGGCGTCGAGTACCGCGGCGAATCTGTGGGGAGCATCGGCGACATCGGCTGTTTCAGCTTCCAGGCGACCAAACCGCTCTCGACCGGCGAGGGTGGCGCGTTCGTGACCGACGACGACGCGCTCGCCGACCGGGCGCGCCGGCTGAGCAAGCTCGGCGTCGACAAATCGACCCACGAGCGGGACGACGACGACGGCTACAGCTGGTACTACGAGGTGACCCACACCGGCTACAAGTACTTCATGCACGACATCAGCGCGGGGATCGGTCTCGCCCAGCTTGACCGACTCGACGGGATGTTGGAGCGCCGGAACGCGGTCGCCGACGCCTACCGCGAGGGGTTCGCCGACCTGGAGTGGGTCCAGCCGCTGGCCGACCGCGACGACTCCACCCACGCCTACTACAACTTCACCGTCCGCGTCCCCCCCGCGGACCGCGAACCGCTCATCGAACACCTCGACGAGCGCGATGTGGGCGCGACGGTCCACTACATGCCGCTGTACAAGCACCCGGTGTTCGACGACCACGAACCCGACCTGCCGACGACGGAGCGCGTCTGGGAAGAGATCGTCACCCTCCCGATGTCGTCGACGTTCGACGCCGAGGACGCCGCGACCGTCGTCGAAGCCGTCCGGTCGTACTGGGCGTGAATTGTAATCTTACCGACATTCCGATCGACCCAGCGGTCCGCGCTCGCTGTCGTCCGGTTCTCGTCGGTCCCGGCGACCGACACGCTTAGGCGGGTCCCACGGAAACGTCGCCCGTGATGGACCGCCCGAACGTCCTGTTCGTCGTGCTGGACTCCGTTTCGGCTGAGCGACTCTCCTCGTACGGCTACGAGCGGGAGACGACGCCGGCGATCGACGCCTTCGCCGACGGCGCGGTGCGTTACACGCGGGCGCTCGCCAACACGTCCTGGACCGTCCCGGCCCACGGCACCTTCTTCACCGGCCGCTACCCCTCGGAACACGGCGCCAACGCGACGCATAAGCGTCTCGACGCCGCTCCTAATGAAACACTCGCCGGCCGGCTCTCGGCGGCGGGCTATCGAACGGTCGGTCTCTCGACGAACCCGTGGGTCGCGACGGACTTCGGGTACGACACCGGCTTCGATGAGTTCGAGGACGTTCGGGTCCCGCTGCCGTTCGAGCCGGACGGACCCGACGCGCATCCGCGACGCATCCTGAGCGAACTCGGCCAGGACCGCTGGCAGGGTCCCCGAAAGTATCCGCGGTTCGCGAAGTGGGCGCTGGGTGGCAACCCGGTCACGCGGGTCGCGAACACGCTCTCTTTCCGCCGCGACCCGGCGAGCTACGCCGACGCGGACGTACTCAACAACCGCCTGCTCGGCTGGCTCGACGACCGCGACGGCGACGCCCCCTTCTTCGCTTTCTGTAACTACATGGACGCCCACGAGCCGTACAACCCCGACCCCGAGTGGCTTGACCGCTATCGGGATGGCGACTGCGACGCAAAGATAGCCTGGCACCTCCGCTCGATCGACGAGACCTACGATGACAGCGAGGTGGCCTGCATCAACGACCGCTACGACGCCTGCCTCTCGTATCTCGACGACAGGATCGGCCGACTGCTCGCGGCGCTCGATGATCGAGGTCTCAGTGAGGAGACGCTGGTCGTCCTCACAGCCGACCACGGGAAGTGCCTCGGGGAACACGGCTACATGGGCGTCGGAACGTACCTCTACGACGAACTCCTCCGCGTCCCGCTCGTTGTGTCACCACCTGCAGGCGGCCCGCTTGATGCACTCCCCGGCGACCCCGACTCGATCGACGGGGTTGTCACCGACCGCACCGACCAGATCGACATCCACGACGCGATCCTTGCGGCCGCCGGCGTCGCCGTCGAACGGGACCGCCCTGACGGCGTCTACGCCGAGACCCTGGGTCCCCATCAGGACGTCGAGGTCACCTCCCGAACCTTGCCCGCCGAAGGCCTCCGTCGGATCGATACCGACGACGGAACGCTGGTCGTCGATACCGCGACCGGGAAGACGGTCGCCCTGCGAGCGGCCGACGAGGGCGCCAAGAAGGCGACAGGCGACGGGGATTCCGATCGGGCGCCCGCCGACGAGGCGTCGCTCCGGGAGCGACTCGACACGCACGTCGACGCGCTCGACTTCGCCGGCGAGACGGGAGCCGAGGGCGGCATGGACGCCGACGTGCAGGACCAGCTCGAAGAGCTCGGCTATCTCTGAAGCGCGCGGTGATCCCGAGTTCGTGACGCCGAGCAAGTCACGATATCGGAGCGACGGGTTTGAACCGCAGCCACAGCGTGTCGATCTCCAGCCCTCGGCTGGTCGACTGATTTCGTCTAGTGTTCCTCTCGGGAGAGATAGACTTATTCCCGTTCGTCCGAACCGGCGACTGTGCACAGGCGCGCCTTTCTCGCGTCGCTCGGTGTTGGGTCCGTCGGGGCGACCACCGGCTGTCTCGACCGGCTGCCGGTCGGGTCGGCCGATATTCCAGACCCGACGGGAACGGACCACGTGACCGAACGCCGTTCGCTGGACTCAGTGGACCCGCAGGTCGGCGCGCACTACTACCCGTGGTACGGTTCGGGCAACGCCTGGAAGAGCGGCGTGGCGCGCACGCCGACGCTCGGAAAATACGACTCACGCGACCCGGACGTGATCGCGCAGCACGTCGAGTGGGCCCGTCGCGCGGACATCGACTTCCTCTCAGTGAGCTGGTGGGGACCGGACTCGTACGCGGCCCGGACCCTCCGCGAACACATGCTGCCGACCGACGCGATGGACCGGATCGACTACTCGATCCTCTACGAACTCAACGGTCGGTTTCCCGAGTCCGAGCACCCCATCGACTTCGACGCGCCGGCGAACCGACGGCGACTGCGCTCGGACTTCGAACACCTCGCGGACGCCCACTTCGGCCGCGAGAATCATGCGACCGTCGACGGCCGGCCACTGATGTTCGTCTACCACCCCAGCGCGCAGTTGACCGGCGACTACGCCGCCGCTATGGAGGGTGCGCTAGACGCCATCGACGACGACCCGTTCGTCGTCGCCGACTTCGCCGGGTGGTTCCCGCTCGTGTACGCCGACCCGTCCTGGCTCTCGGCGGTCGACGCGGTCACCGCCTACGACTGGTACGACCCCCGATCGACGGCCTTCGACTTCGACGCGGACGAGTCGTTCGACCGCTACCTCGACCGGGTCGCGACCGAGTTCACCCGCTGGCATCTCGCGGCTCGCGATCACGACGTGGCGTTCGTCCCCGCGACGATGCCGGGCTACGACGACTCGGCGGTCCGACCCGAGGCCGAGACCCCACCGCTGCCGCGGAGCGTCAAACGGTTCCGCGAACAGACCGCCCTCGCCACGGACTTTCTCGACCCCGAGTATCCGCTCGCGTACATCACCACGTTCAATGAGTGGCACGAGGACACCGCGATCGAACCGGCCCCGGCGTACGGGGAGTCCTACCTCGATGCCCACGCCGAAACCAAGACTGCCAGCCCGGCGACGCCCGCGCTTGACGAGTACGCGTCGGTGACGCTGTCGTTCTCGGACACGGAGGGCGAGGCACGTGCGCTCGCGACGACGCTGCGCGCACTCGAACTGGCCGACAGCGACAAGACGGTCGCCGCCTACGATATCGGCGTCCCGGCCGACGAACCCGTGATAACCGAGGGCGCATACGACATCGAATCTGACGGCGACCGAACCTGGCGGTGGCTCGGTGGTTCCGCCGCCCGGACCGTCGTCTACGTCCCCGCTGAGCAGTTGTCGTCGGCGTCGACGCTTCGACTGTTCGGCCAGCCGAAGCCGAGCGGTCTCTCGGCCGACGTGACAGTCGCCGGTGACTCGCTGCCCTCGCTCGCTCTCGACCAGCCCGCCACGGGCGTGGGAAGGTACGAAGTCGATCTCTCGTCGGTGACGGTTTCGGTCCCGATTGCGACGGAGTAAGGTCGACGACACCGCCGGATCCCGGACCAGACCGGCCAGTTAAGGGTAGCGCCCTTCGCCGGTCTCGCCCCGGACGCCGGCGACCGCGCCTTCGAGGAGTGCCCAGGCGCTCGGCCAATCGCGGTGGATCGCCCGGTACCCGAGTTCGACCGCCAGCCACCAGCAAAACAGCAGCGGGAACAGCGGGGAGACGCGGTCGTCGAAGGCGTGGGCGAACTGCCAGCGATTTCGCGCGAAGTAGTAGGAGGTGGTCGGCCCCGCGGGGCCGCCGGAACTGGCTGACTCCTTGTGGTAGATCCGTGAGCGGGTGTCGGTCGCCAGCCGGTAGCCGGCGTCGCGGATCCGCGTCCCGTAGGCCACGTCACCGTAGTAGAGGAAGTACGACTCGGGGTACAGCCCGACCGACTCGAACACGTCCCGGCGGACGAGTGCGGCGCAGAAGGGGATGTAGTCGTCGTCGACAAGCCCGTCGCGGTCGGGAAACAGTTCTGTCCGCGGGCCGTCGACATACCAGTTGCGGTGACCCCGGTGGCCGGCGCTGCCCGTCGTCCAGTTGAGATACCCGCGGCGGAACCACACCTCGTCGGTTTCGGGGTACCCCATCACCGTCGGCGTCAGCACGCCGATGTCCGGCCGGCGCTCGGCCACGTCGACCAGCCGCGCGAGCAGGTCCGTGTCCTCGACGACAACGTCGTTGTTCAGCGCCCAGACGTAGTCGGCACCACGGTCGAGCGCTGCCTCGACGCCGACGTTCATCCCCGGGCCGAACCCGAGGTTCTCCCCGGTTCGCACCAGGTCGAGGTCGGGAAACCGCTCGGCCAGCCGGTCGGCGGAGCCGTCGGTCGACCCGTTGTCGACAAGCAGGATCTTGAAGCGGTCGTAGTCGAGCGTGCGCAGCGTCTCGACGGTCTCGACGGTGTCCTCGTAGTTGTTCCAGTTGAGGACGACGCCGACGACCGCCGGAGCCGGTTCGGAACTCATCCGACGGTCACCCCCGGACGGCCGAGCCGACGATGTTCGCGAAAAACGAGATGTAGATCGTCTGGATCCCGAGCAAGATCAGCGTCCCGGCGACGATGTCGGTCTCGACGGTCGGGAGGACGGTGAATCCGCTCTCGAACCACCGATAGACGAGAAACGCGGCGATCGCGCCCCCGGTCGCGAGCGCCGCCACCCCGAGTATCGTCCCGCGTTCGAGCGTGAAGTGCGCGTGGACCCAGTTGGTGATGGGGTCGCCCGGCTTCTGGATAGGGTCGGCGATGACCGTCGTCAGCAAGCCGAAGCAGCCGACCTGGTAGCCCACAAGCATCAGCAGACTCCCCGCAAAGAGCGAGTTCACGCCGATCGGCTGACCGTTGATTAGAACGTCCGAGTAGCCCAGCGTCAGCAGTACGAGTCCGGTGATCCCCATCACTAGCCCGGGGATCGAGAAGAGGTACCCCGGCGCGTTGACGAGCATGAACTTCACGTGACGCCAGCCGTCGCGGAAGCTGTCGAGAGTCGCCTCCCCCTCACGCTCGTGGTAGGTGATCGGCACCTCCTCGATGGTGAACCCCTCGACGCCGGCGACCATGATCATCTCGCTGGCGAACTCCATGCCGTCGCTGCGGAGGTCCAGCGACTCGATGGTCTCCCTGGTGAACACCCGGAAGCCGCTGTGAGCGTCGCTGACGCCCACGTCGTAGAAGACGTTCAGGAATGCCGTCAGCGCGGGATTGCCAATATACTGGTGGAGAGATGGCATCGCACCCGGTTTGATCTCGCCGTCGAGGCGGCTCCCGAGCACCATGTCGGCCTCGCCCTCGGCGACGGGCGCGAACAGCTTCGGTAGCTCCTCGAAGTCGTACGTGGTGTCGGCGTCGCCCATGACGATGTACTCGCCGCGACAGCGCTCGAAGGCATACCGGTAGGCGGCGCCGTAGCCCCCCTCGGTCGGTTTGACCACGCGAGCGCCGAACTCGGCGGCGATCTCCGGGGTCCGGTCGTCGGAACTGTCGCTGATGACGATCTCCCCGAATAGCCCCAGTTTCTGGAGGGCGGACCTCGCCTTCACGAGGCACTCCTCGATGCCTTCCTCCTCGTTCATCGTCGGCATGACGATGCTGACCGTCGGCGTCACGTCGCTGTCGGCCTCCACCAGCACTGACTCAGCGTCCGTGGGAATCGTGTCGTCGACAGTGTCTGAAGTGGGGGTTTCGAGCGACATAGTCGGTGAAACTGCCTGGTCCGCGGGCAGTAGGTTATCCTACGCCAAGGCAGGACCCCGTAATAGTTTTGTGTCTCAACTAGCCGTATGAGACGGTTCCCCGTGCGCTACTACCTAACAACATCGAACGTCTGATCAGGTCCGACTCCGCCCGGCTGTCACGATCGCTACACGAACGCCCGGAACTTGTCGGCGAGTTCGGCGGCGCCGTCGTCGAGCGTGTAGGCGGTCTCGAACCCCTCGCGTCGGATCTTCTCGTCGCTGACGATGTACGAGAGCTGGTTGAGCTGCTCGGCCTCGACGTAGCCTACCTCGACGTCCGGGAAGTGCTCGACGATGGCGTCGACGACGTCCTGCAGGCGGCCGTTCTGGCCGACGACGTTGTACGTCTCGCCGTCGCCGAGTTCGCTCGCTGCGAACAGCATCGACCGTACGGAGTCCTGAACATGGAGGTACGGCCGCTTCTGGTCCTCGGCACCCTCGTAGACAGTCAGCGGTTCGCCCGTCGCCGCCAGCAGGGCGAACTTGTCGACGACGGTGTCGAAGCGCATCCCCGTCGTCCAGCCGTAGACGGTGCCCAGTCGGAGCGCGGTCAGCCCCATCTCGCCGTCGTACCGGTCGAGCATCGCCTGTTCGGCCTCCAGTTTCGCCTCGCCGTAGGGCGACTCGGGATCGCAGTCGAAGGTCTCGTCGATCTCCTTCTCGGTCGTACCGTACACCGAGCACGTCGAGACGTTGACGAACTGGTCGATGCCCGCGTCACGGGCAGCCTCGTAGGTGGTCAGCGCCGCCTCGTGGTTGACCTCCCAGGTCTTCTCGGGGATGTCGAACGTCTCGGGGGCGTTCGTGACGGCCGCGAGGTGGAAGACGGCGTCGACGCCCTCCATCGCCTCGCGGACGGCCTCGGCGTTCCGCACGTCGGCGTCAACAAACTCGTAGTCGGCGTAGGCCGGCAGGTCCCACAGCGAGTGAAACCGTGGCTGACGGTAGTTGTCGAGGATCCGGATCGTCTGGTCGGAGAAGGCGGGGTGGTCCGGGAGTTCCCGAATGAGCCGCGAACCCAGATAGCCCAGGCCGCCGGTCACGAGGACGGTCATGGGGAGATAGCGGTCACTCCAGCGTATATTTCTCCCGGTTCTCGACGATGTGGGTGCGGTCGGTCTCCGGCAGGTCCGTGAACTGCAAGATAGCCTCGCAGTCCAGGCCCGGACACTTCATCCGCCGTCGGGATTCGAGGACGTTGCCGGCGACGACGGTGCCACAGTCGGGACAGGTGAGTGTGATGATGCGCATTAGAGTTCGAGCGAGGAGTTGCGCCCGACGACGAGCTGGTCGCCCGCCGGGCGGCGGTCGGTGTTCGGTCTGATCGTCGCTTTCCGGCCGACGAGACTGTCGACGACCGTTCGGTCGGCAGTGATCTCGTTTTCGCCCATCGTGACGCTGGACTCGATGTGGACGGCGTCGACCGTCGAGTCGTCGCCGATGCTTGTGTAGGGACCGACGTAGGCGTCCGGGCCGATACGGGTGTTCTCGCCGATCGAGACCGGGCCGCGGACAACCGCCCCCGCCTCGACGACGCTGCCCTCGCCCACCTGAACGCGGCCGCGGACGTTCGCCCGGTCTTCGACGGTCCCCCGAACGTCGGTCTCGATGGCGTCGAGGACGAGCCGGTTCGCGTGCAGCACGTCCTCGGGTTTGCCGGTGTCTTTCCACCAGCCGTGGACCTCGTGGGACTGGACGCGGTCTCCGTCGTCCAGTAGCCCCTGGATCGCCTCGGTGATCTCCAGTTCGCCACGCCAGGACGGTTCGAGCGCCTCGATCTGGTCGAAGATCGCCGGCGTGAACACGTAGATCCCGATGAGCGCCAGCTCCGAGGGGGGATCGTCTGGCTTCTCGACGAGACCGACCACGTCGCCCGACTCGTCGATGTCGACGATGCCGTACCGCGAGGGTTCGTCGACGGCCTGGACCCCGATCCCTGCAGCGTACTCGTCGGGGTCGAAGTCCGCGACGAGGTCGATGATCCCATCGCGCATCAGGTCGTCGCCCAGGTAGACGACGAAGGAGTCGTCGCCGACGAACTCCCGGGCGCAGCCGACGGCGTGGGCGAGCCCGAGCGGCTCGCCCTGCACGATGTAGGTGATGTCGACGCCGAACTCGCTGCCATCGCCGAAGTACCGCTGGATCGCCTCGCGGCCCTTGTCCCCGAGGACGATCCCGATCTCCGTGATGCCCGCCTCGACGAGATCGTCGAGGGCGTACTCGATGACCGGTTTGTTCGCGACCGGGACGAGCTGTTTCGGCCCGGTGTGGGTGATCGGCCGGAGCCGCGAGCCGGTCCCGCCCGCGAGGATGACCCCTTTCATCGCTGGCGGACCTCCGTCGGTCGGTCCCGCGTCACGGCGGGGTCACTCATGGGGCGGCTCCTCCCAGTCCAGCGGGATCCGGTCGGTGTCGTAGGGGAGCCGTTCCTCGTCGGGGTCCTCGTAGTCGTAGAGGTTCGTCGGGAAGTTGAGCAGCAGCGCCCGTTCGTCACCAACGACTTTGAACCCGTGCCAGCAGTCGCCGGGCACGCGGACGGCCTGTGGGTTCCCCTCGCCGATGATGTACGTATCGAGTTCGCCCTCTGTCGGCGAGCCTTCGCGCTCGTCGTAGATGCCGACCTTGACCTTTCCCTCGGGGACGACGAAGTGGTCGATCTGCCCGCGGTGGTGACGGTGCCACGCCCGGATGATCCCGGGGTAGGATGTCGAGTAGTAAGACATCTCGGGCTCGTCCTCGCCGGCGTAGAAGTCCCAGTCGCTGCGCCACACTTCCGTCAGCGACCCGCGCTCGTCCGCGTTGACCTGCAGATCGCGGACCGCTACGTCGTGGATCATATCCGCCACGTCGGCCGGCCGCCGCTTACGGATTTCGGTCGCCCGACTCCGGCGTCGCCGCGCTCAGCCGCTGCTCGCGTTCCCGGGCGTCTCGATCCCCTTCGTGTAGACGTAGACACGCTCGTCGTCCATCCGTCCCTCGATGCCCTCGGACTGGGCGTACAGCCCGTGGGGGAATCGCGTTTCGAACGGCGATTCGACGACCGCGTACTGAGTCATGTTCCGGGCGATCCAGTCGTCGGCCGACAGCGGCATGAAGGGGTTGTAGACCACCCACACTCGGTCGTGGTTCTCGATCAGTTCGCGCATCTCGGCGTCCGTTTCGAGGGCCGGCGCGCCGGTGTGATAGCTGTTGTTCGTTCCGGACCACTGTAGCGTGTGGCCGTTGCCCCGGTAGTCCACGTCGCCGGTCCAGTAGTGGACCTTCTTCGGCCGGTTGGTGATGACGATGTCGCCCGGCTGCCGAGCGTCGCTCATCCGTTCTAGGGCGCGCTGGTAGTCCGGCTGTGGCTCTTCGAGCTGTGAGAGGGCGTGGGGGTCGGCGGTGGCCCGCACGTCCTGTGCGACCGGCGTCAGAACGAGTCCGGTGGCGACGAGCGCGAGCGCGGCGTTGCGATACAGCGTGGTGTCGTCGAACAACACGGTGCCGTCGACGCGTTTCACGACCCAGTCGCTTCCCGCGACGAGGCCGCGGGCCGCGAGGAGGAGGAAGGGAGGGAGGATCACCAGCAGGTACCGCGGCCGCCAGATGAACCGGAAGTTCTCGCCTAGGTACGTGAACAGGATCAGCGGTGCGAACAGCCAGATCAGGACGAGCCAGGTGTGATCGGTGCGCTCCCACAGGGCCACGCCGACGCCAGCGAGAGCGGCGACGGTGAGCAGCGGGTAGTACGAGAAGAAGAAGTACGGGGGTGATTGCCGGGAGATGGGGTGTTCCCAGATCGCGACCGACTGGACTCCGCCTGCACCGGGCACGAAGTCGAACAGCGCGGGCGGGACGAGCAGTCGCTGTGTCAACACCAGCGTCGCGACGTTGAGCGCGATCACCGCCCAGACGAGGAGTTTCCCGTAGACGACGGAGTTCGGCTCGTCTGGGTCGGGGACCAGGAGTGCGAGACCGACCACCAGCGGGCCGACCAGCCACTGGGTGTGCGTGTAGTACGCCGCGGCGACCGCGAGCACGAAGCCCACGACGTACACGGCGACACGGAATCGCGCGTCCGTCGGGATACGAGTGTCCGCGAACGGGTCTACGAGGTCGTCCAGTCGGAGATAACAGTAGACGGCAACGACGACGAAACACTGCACGAGCGCATAGAAACGAGCGGTCCGCGACCACGCGACGGTCACCAGCGAGAACGCCTGCAGGGTTGCGGCGACGTATCCGACGCGACGGCCGAACGTTCGGGCGCCGATCGCGTAGATGAGGGGGACCGTCGCGGTCGAGAGGAGCGCGACGGGGAGCCGGAGTCCAAAGGTTCCGTCCCCGACCAGCGCCGTCGAGTACCGGGCGAGATACGTCAGGAGGATGCCGCGACCGTACGTCTGGCCGGAGGGAAGCGTGTCGGTACCCGTTTCGGCCAGCCCGCGGGCGACCATGCCCGTGATCGCTTCCCCGTCGAGAAGCGGGGTCGCCCCAAGACCGTACAGGCGGACGGTTACGGCTGCGACCGTGAGCGCAGCGACCACCGCGACTGGCGCGTACCGACGGCGCTCGCTCGCGCCTTCGGTCCGGAACCACACGTCCTCAGCCATGTCACGTCGAACCCAGTCACCACGTGGGTTTGAGGCTTTCCACTCCCACGGTGGTCACCCCGTCGTGGTCTCGCTCGCTTTCGCCGGCCGATACCGACACCAGTACCAGGCGCCCGCCGCGAGGCCCGCGGCGACGACGAGCGGCCACAGGTCCGTGCTGATGTACAGCCCTGGCGACGGCGGCTGGTACGGCGTGAGCGGCCAGAAGACCGACTGCGAACGGCCGTTCGGAACGCGAATGAGGGCGTCGGTGAACAGGTGGGAGGCGGCGCCGACCGAGAGGAGCGCGAACACGCGCCGCCGCTCGTCCGCGACGGCGAACACGACACCACCGAGTATCAACAGGAACACGCCGCCCCCGGTCTGGAGCGCCCCCCAGTCGACGAGGACGCCGAACCGTTCGTATATCATACCCGGGGGGATGACGGTCCCGAGGTGGTCCAGATCCGGTAAGAGCGCGCCGACCATCCCGACTGTGACCGCGGTCGGTTCCCAGTCGTAGCGCCCCGACAGCGCCGTGCAGACGGCGTACGCCAGCAGGACGTGCGTCAGTAGGTCAGGCATCGCGGTCCTCCCCGTCCGACCTGGACAGCGGTCCGAACGCGACGGGTGCGGACCGTGGACGCGCCCGCAGTCGCAGGAGGTCGATTCGCCAGTGGCGAAGCAGCCGTACCAGCACCCACAGACCCGCAACGGCCGAGAGCACTCTGGTCCGCCAGTAGGTCCCGCCGGGCTTCCGGACTACTTCGGTGGCTTCGACCGTTTGTTCCGGTCGAAGCACCCCGTGCACTGACAACGTGTCTCCGGTTTCTACCGGACCACTGTACCCGGTTATCGCAAGTTCAACTGGGCCATGGAGGAGCGATTCCCCGCGGATCCGTAGCGGATCCACGGAGGTCACGGTCCCATACACAAGCACCTGTTGCCCGAGATAGTCGTCGTACGCCGATGTGATTTCACCGGTACCGGGAGGAATACCTTGCTCTGGGTGCGGGCCCAGTGAGCCGAAATCGACGACTAAAGCCCCGAGACAACCGATCAGGAGGAGGAGTCCAATAGCGCGATACGCAGCGTGTTCTCTGTGCACGTGTTTTGTTCGGCGACACCAATAGCTATAAGTTCGACGTTTAATCAATACTGCAGTAACGTGGCGACTATCTCGAAGGCGAAACCGGAGCGGGTCGGTATGCAGGAGGAGGTGGAACTCTCCGTCGTCCTCCCAGTCTACAACGAGGAGGGTAATCTCCGGCCGCTCGCCGAGGAGATCCGCGATGTCGTCGACGACCACTACGACCACTGGGAGGTCGTCTTCGTCGACGACGGGTCGCGCGACGGGAGTTTCGAGACGCTCGAATCGCTCCACGGTGCCGACCCGCGGTTCAAGGCTCTGAAGTTCCGGAAGAATTTCGGACAGAGTCCCGCCATCGACGCGGGTCTCGACTTCGCTGCCGGTGAGGTCATCGTGACGATGGACGCCGACGGGCAGAACGATCCGGCGGACATCCCGAAGCTCATCAGTAAGCTCGAAGAGGGCTACGACTGCGTCTCCGGTTGGCGCCGTGACCGCGACGACCCGTTTACCAAGCGGTTCTTCTCCCGCCTCGCCTCGGGGCTGCGACAGGCGTTTCTTGGGACGGATCTACACGACTACGGCTGTACGCTGAAGGCATTCCGCCGTCCCGCGGCGAAAGACATCGACCTTGACGGCGAGATGCATCGATACATCCCGGCCCTACTGAGCTGGCACGGCTATCGAATCGCGGAAGTCGAAGTAAACCACCGGCCCCGGCGCAACGGAGAGACGAAGTACTCCTGGCAGCGACTTCCGAAGGGCTTTCTCGACCTCGTGAACGTCTGGTTCTGGCAGAAGTTCTCCGGGCGCCCCTTGCACATCTTCGGTGGCTTAGGTGTGCTCTCTATGTTTATCGGGACACTGGGAGGGATGTACACTGCATGGCTGAAGTTAGGTGCCGGTACGAATCTGTCCGATACTGCGCTCCCGCTGTTCTCCGTCTTCATGATCATGATCGGTGTCCAGTTCTTCATATCCGGGATTCTTGCAGACATTGGGATCAAAGGATATCAACACGCAAAGAACGAAGAGCCTTACCGAGTGCAGAAGATCCTGGAGTGAGCTCCTGAACTATTTTCGATTATGATCTGTGGAGATTCGAGTAATCAAGAGCTACTTCTAATAGCTCCGACACCGTATCATACAGAGAAAGGCTCCGCACTACGTGTCGACATGATGGCGAAACGATATCGAGATGCCGGATATTCCGTAGACGTGCTCTGTTACAACAGGGGAACAGACCCGGATATAGAGGGTGTAACTGTCCGACGTGCGGGAATCAAGCGGTTCACGACCGACACGGCTGGCCCTTCTGCAACAGACTTTCTAAACGATCTTTTCATATTATTTGGTGCCGCGAAACTCGTTGTTGAAAACGACTATAACTTGATTCAGGGCGAAGACTTTGAAGGAATCAGTGTTGTTCTGATGGTGTCACTACTCTCCAACACCGCCCTGATCTACGATCTTCACAATCCACTCACAGAAAACTTACGAATAAATAATGTCTCCGTTCCAGATTTTATCTCTAGAACGGTGGAAAAAATCGTATATTCAAAAGTGGATAAGATCATATCGAATTGGAATCAGTGGGAGGCTGATATCCGTAACCGGTTTGGTGTTGATTACGTTGAGACGGTCCACGACGACCTCCCAGATACGGAACACAAGATCGAACTGCCGACCGAAGACTACCTTGTCTATGTAGGGAATTTCAAAGAATACCAAGGTGTAGACATGTTAATACGAGCATTTGCTACTATCTCGGAGACAGTTGACGTAGACTTAGTGCTGGTAGGCGATCCGACGCCCGAAATTCGTGATGTCGCCGTAGAGCTAGACATTGAGGACAGAGTCTTTTTTCTTGGTCAGCAGGAGATCGAGATCGCCAATTACGTCATCGACAATGCGATGGGGTCAGTTATTCCCCGACGCAGCGGTACACAACCTGGGACAAAACTGATCCACTATGCTATGCACGACCCCCCTATCCTAGCCACAGATCTGGAATGTAATCGTGAACTACAGGCCTTAGGCCATACCGTGTTTTGGGCTAATCCGACCGTAGAGTCGCTTAGTATCGGTATTCAACGGTTATGTGAAGAAAATAATGGGTAGGGATGACGAGACCATCGATATATTGTATCTGACGACGAGAGACATCAATTCACCACGAACCGGAGGTAACAACCGGGGGAAATACATTCATTACGGACTTACTGAAGAATTCTTCGTTGATGCTGTGTTTTCAGCCATAGTAGTTCTGATCAGACAATCTTCGACGCTGTCTTATATTCTCTAACAGAGCTCTTGACGGTTATCCCCCTTCGGTTATTCTTCGCTGTGATAATACGAATTGGTCGAAATAATTACAATGTTGTGGTCACCCCTGAACCAAGCAGACTTCCATCTCACGATTACATTATATACTTGAACGCGTTGCTTGCTCTCTGGCTGATTAGACGTTTTTCCTATGATATACTTGATTTCGTCCTCTGTGGCGTCCGAGTGTCGCGATTAGCCAGTATGACGGTCTTCAGTTGCAGATAGATAAATCCAAACCTCCTACACTGACGGAATTGTTTTCGACTACCTGCTCTGTTGAATTCGATGACGACAACTGGATCGGCAGCCTAATGCTTGGTATCCGAGCAGGAGCTGGCGACAGTGGCTGGTCAGACCTAATTCGCATTCTCCAAAATCACTCCGTCGGTCAAAATCCGCTTTGAGAATTCGTGAGTACTATATCCTGATAGTTAAATATCTAACTTTTCCCCACGCTGTCTGCGGATTCAACAGAGCAGACTACGGCCGAACAATCACTTCAATCTATGCCGACAGCCTCAATTTGATTCGAGACGAATGTGAGAAGCGACAACTTTTCCGGGTGGCAGTGGCGGACGAGGCGGTCGATGTCTCGTCAGTTCAGGACCAAAATAAATTGGAGGAATTAGCTGACAAATTAGACAAGTACCGATCGACAGTCGAAAAGACCACTTCCGATGCAGGCCAGATAGACTCCTCTATCGAGAACTATCTTGAAGACTCAGATATTGTTGACTTCTGAAATCACAGACTATCTATGTGATCGGTGATCTTCGATACCTGTCCGTCCCAAGAGTATTTTTCCATCACGTTAAACAATTCCTCATCGAATCTTCCGTCCTCTAAGACCCGTTCAATATCTGCCGGAAAGTCATCGATTGCTGAAATAGTCAGATTCGGCCATTCGAACGGCCATCCCTCCGCACCTTTCGCAGTAGAAACGACAGGAACCCCACAGGCCAGTGATTCAATGATCTTGAATCGGGTACCGCTGCCGGTATCAAGCGGCACGATCACGACTTCAGATCCACGAATGTACTGATCGATTCTCTCGACGTATCCATTGAGAACCACATTGGGGCTCTCCGCTACAAGCTCTCGAACGTTCTCGGGATCGGGCCCGACGACGTGTATCTCGGCTTCAGGACAACTTTCGTTCAGACGCGGAGCAATCGTTTCAGCGATATGTTCGACAGCTTCTACATTCGGCTGATACCGGAGGTTCCCAAAGAACAGTACCACTGGAGAGCCAAACTCGAGGGATTCCCCCTCTGGATTGTACTTCTCATGGTCGTAGCCGTTGGCGACGACCATTGAATCATCTCCGGACCACTTTGACAATTTCTCTCGGTCAATCTCCGAAACCGGAATTACCAGATCCGCTCTCTTACAGAGGATCCGTTCAAGAAGATAGAAAATCATAGATTGGAAATATTTCTCTTGATCCCGTTTCAACTGATACGTGACGTCCATATCGTCAAAGATCACGTAGGAATCCGACACATACGATGCGTATATTCCATAGAGGGCGGCGTTCACGTTCGAAACGTAGACTACGTCCCACGTCTCCGAAGATAGTTCTGCTCTGAGCTTCTGGAGATACTTCACGTCGAAGAGCTTTATCGGGCTGATTGATGGGTTTCGAACGGGGACAATTTCGGACGTTTCTGCGAACAAATCATAATCTTCGACGAACGTGATCGTCTTTGTGTTGTGTTGTTTCGACAATCCCTCTCTAATATTATTGATCCGTACGTCCCCGCCAGTCTCTGTCGTTCTAGGGTCAATTGTGGATAGGATTAGCACGTTCTTCATAAGTCACGAGGTATGTGAACTGGTTCGACATGGATTAGGGAGTAATTTGCGATATGCGCTTCCTCTCGGGGCGCTTGTACGGCCCGCTGAGGGATGACCGTCTGGGTGGCCGATCTTTGACTGTGATATCCCTCAGGCCCGAACTGAAATATATGGTCTCGACTCACTGCTTGAGACTCTGGAAGTGGGACAGTAGACTGTCTACTTTATTATCCGATCTGTATTCTTTAGCATACGAGAGGGCGTTGTCTGAGAGTCTCTCTTGGAGTTCACGGGAGTCGAGCAGTTTTCTGAGCGAGCTACAAAGGTCCAATGTGCTTCCTGGTTCGAATAGAAATCCCGTTTCGGAGTGTTTCACTAATTCCTGCTGGCCTCCAAGCTTAGTTGTTATCGCGGGTGTCCCTTGGCTGAACGACTCAAGTATAGTTAGTCCGCCAGTCTCTGGGATCGTGCTTGGAAGGACTGTCACGTCAGCACACCTATAGTGGCTTTTCACCTCTGCATGCGATTTGTATCCTGTGAGTGATATTCTATCCTCAAGTCCATTTTGACGGATTCGTTCCTCTATTTGGCTCCGCTCCGGTCCGTCGCCGATAATTTCCGCCTTCCACTCGCGACTATGTAACCTTCCTAAAGCTTCCACGAGCGTGGTCACTCCTTTTTTTCCATCTAGTCGGCCTACAAACAGCACCGAAAACGGGGACCTATTCGTTTGAACCCGGTCCGCAGGCTCGTACATTATCGGGTTACGGTGGACAATACAATCATTCACTCCGAGTTCATCACGGAGCCACTGTCCTGCTGCTTTTGATGGCGATAGAAAGAGTGACACATTCTTCAGCAGCCATCGTCGCTGTAAAACGATTCGGAAGTATTCAACTACCTTATCAGGCTCGCGAATGTCCACTTCTGGATATCTAAACCGGTACAGATCTGGAAGCTTGAAAACGACCGGAATTCCTTGTTTTCGTGCCACACTAAATAGCACGGGTGACAGAGCAGTCCCCACCCCATGTGAAAATACGATGTCAATATCCTCGGTAAGTGTTTGTTTGAATTTACGAATGTCGTGTTGACTACATATACTGCGGGCGAAGGTTCGGAACTTTCCACCATCTCGTCCGGAAAAAAATTCTACGTCGTGCCCACGCTTAGTAAGCTCTTTCACGATATATCTATCATGAATCTGTGCCCCACCGTCCAAGCCCGAGCTATCATTTAGAATCAGTATCTTCATATATTGGTTATGGGTTAGCTCCCCTATTGTGGGTTCCTCGAACTGGCTTCTAAAGCCTCTTCGAACAGTTCTAACGCCCCCTCAAGATCGTGTCCCCTTGTCGAATCCTCAGCGTTCCTCCTGTACTTTTCCATATCTCCGGCGAGCATTCGTTCTAGTTGCCTTCTCAGTTCGGCTTCGTCATCACCGGTAATAACTGTCCCACACCGGTCTCGCTTTACCAGTGTCGATACACCGGCGTATGACGATGTAATAACTGGTGTATCGAAGTATAGTGCTTCGTTCACCACCAGTCCCCATGGGTCGTGCCGCGTCGGCAAGACAAAAATATCCGCTTGCTCGTACAGTGTCGATTTTTCACCACCTTCAACATACCCCGTGAACTGAACATGGTCCATGTGGCTTGCCATCTCTTCCAGTTCTGTTCGGTACTCCCCATCACCTGCGATGACCAGTTGGTGATCGCATTTCCCCACGATACGTTCGGACGCCCCCAGCAACAGGTCGAATCCTTTCCTGTACTCGAGATACCCGAGTGCAAGCACAACCGGTCTATCGTCGTCGAAACTCATCTTCCCGGAAACCGGTTCCGGGAGGTTCTCTTCCGGCATGACTTGCCCTCCTATCGAGATTTTGTCCCTACTGACCCCACACTCGCTCAGGTACTGCTCGGTCAGGCGACTGTACGCGACAAAATGGCTCGCCGCCTTGTATAGAAATCGTCGGTAGAAACGCTGGAAAACTCGGTAACAGGACATGGCGAAAGACTTCGTCTCACTTAGTTTGTACACTGTATTCTGCGGAATATCCCCAACCCAAAACACGATCGCCGAGCTCGTGAGAATCGCGTAGAATACAGTTAATATCGTTGACAGCACTATCGACGAGTCTTCCCCTATCAGATACGTATCGGCGTCAAACTCGAGTAGGGCCTTCAGGAGTCCGAAACTGACGATGAACGGACCGATTTGCTTACTGTCGAGCACTCTCGATTCGAAGTCGAATGCTTCCGGTTCTGTATCCCAGATCCTCCCGGATTCACGGCCAGTACAGAAGATAATTTTGAGGTTGTATCGATCGGCGAGTTTCTCGAATAGTGGTAGTCGATAAGGAGAAGGGGACTTGTGGAGAATCACTATGGAGTCATCGTCGTTCCCCATTCTGTGACTTCCCTTTATTGTATGGGTATAAAAGTCACGTGGAACTCTACCATGTATGTACGCGCGGGAGGAATACGGCGGACAGATCTTAGTGTCTACTCCCCAATTCAGCCGTGTCTAATGACGTGATAGTTGGAGCGAACTAGATTCTCTGGGGCAGACACCCCAACCGGTGATTAGCTGAGGGTCAATCGTACCCCGCGAAGCTATCACTGCAAATTCGGTCACATTGTTGAACTCCTGGGTGCCGATCTGAGGCAAATAGCAACTACGATTGAGTTTGGAACGCTGATCTCAGGCCCGAGTTTTAGGGCGACCACGACGACAACCTTCGCCGAGATCCTCCTCCACGAGTTGCGGCAAAAACACGATGTTGGGTCCGATGTTTTTCTGCCAATGGCGCTCAGCTTCGGTAACCCTCTTTACTTCGAGTGGGACTCCTATTTTAGATGCGGCGCTACGGAAATTGGAACGTCTTCAAGCGCAACCTCCAGGGGCTGAATCGTCGTATGCCGTTATTCTTGAGCGTCTCCGGTCATATTGGATCAGCAATCGCCAAATCATAGCTTCGAGTTTTCGATCAGCGGGCATAATAGCAAATCAATTTGAATACGTCCCCTTACAGCTCAGGCCACAATCGGCGTAGGGTCGGACTTTTTCCGCGGATTTAATTCCCTACGGGTCTGATAACGGGACAGATCTGAGTTTACATCGCTAATCTGAAGACAGCATACTATCTATTTACGATGAATCAAGCCGAATCAGAGACCACCTAAAGGACCAGTCACGACACAATATATAGAACAAATGTTAAATATCTCTGGACTATTCGATCGGGATTCGGTAGTCTCCTCTTTCCTCAAGAACTCTGGATATATGCTCCTCGCCACGGTGCTAGTAAAAGGGTCTGGGTTCGTCTATAGGGCGATCACTGCTCGCCGTCTCGGAACAACCCAGTATGGTCACCTCTCGCTGGGTCTTATGCTAATCAGCATGGGAAGTATCGTGGCCCTCGCAGGATTACATTCGACTGTCCGACGATATCTGCCAGAGTATGTTTCAGAAGGTAAGGAGGCAAAAATCAAGGGCATCCTATTATCGCTATTTTGCATTATCGGGGCGGTTTCGGCGATCTCAGTTGCCATCCTATGGGTAAATGCGGAATTCGTAGCCTCGTCGATCTTCGGTGACCGATCCCTTGTGGACCTTGTTCGTGTTTTCGCCCTCGGCATTCCGTTTGCGGCAGCTCTTCAGTTCAGCCAGAAGGCACTGCTTGGCCTGCAGAAATACAAAGGCAACGCGATAGTCAGAATCCTTGGCCGTGGTGGCGTACTGAACGTTATAGTAGCCGCAATCGCTCTGTTCTTGGGTGCTTCTGTGTTCGTTGTCTCCGTGATCTATATACTTTCGATTGCAGTAGCATTTCTTATCGCTGCGGTGACGATCGCCTATTCCGTCAAAGACCGAGTCAATACGACGGCACCCAAATACGATTTCAATCGCTGGTTCAAGTTTGGCATTCCGCTCTTGTTCAGTTCATCCGTCGGGCTTGTGCTCAGCTGGTCAGATACGTTCATGATCGGTCTCCTCCAGTCGAGTGCGGACGTGGGGAAATACAATACGGCATATCCATTCTCAATGCTTCTTACGTCACTTATACCAATATTTGGATCCGTGTTCGTTCCGCGGGGGAGTGAATTGTTGTCTCAAGATCGCCAAAGGGAGGTTGCACAACTGTTCGAGACGATCCGTTATACAATATTTTTGTTTGTTGCTCCAGGTGTGCTGTTCATTTTATTCAATTCGGAGCATCTGTTGTTGGTGGTGTTCGGACCGGAGTACACAAGTGTGTCAGATGTATTTATAATAATCTCCGTCGCGAATTTTGCGGTCTGCGTTACCGGCCCGACTACAGCTTTACTGCAGGTTTTCGAACAGAGCAACGAATTACTTCGGACCAACGTTCTCGGTGCGACCGTGAACATCATTCTGAATATCATATTAATTCCGAGGTATGGGCTTCCTGGAGCAGCAATGGCTTACGGATTTAGTGTTGCATTGATCAGTTACCTCCTGTATTGGCAGGGAGTAAGAAGATGTGGGAGTTCAGACTTTTCACAGACATACTTCCAACCCCTACTAATAGCCATTCTCTGGGTCTACTCTGCCAGCATATTGATGGAGGCCTACGAGCCTCAGCTGGCACTCACCGTACTCATAGGATTCACCACGCTAGTCGGGTATTTCGGGCTCCTGTCTGCGCTCGATATCGTGGATTTTGATCCGCTACTCGAGATCTAAAAAGCGGGGCAAATTGCTTCCGTCCTCTATCGAAGGCTACGAACTGTTGTGTTAGAGTGATGTCCATAGATCCGTTCTCACCGCCGGGAATCTGGTTGTGCCTGACAGTGGAACCTCCTTGGGCTGACAATTCGTACACCGTCTCGTGCGGAGAGTCACCGTCTCATTCCAGAGCACGATCAACGCCGACAAACACAATTGTCGTTTCATCTGCCCAGATAGAATATCACTTCCCACTCAATTTCTGTAGGTGGACCTTGATCACACGGTGTAATTTACTATCTCACTGATAGTCGTCGTCTGGACCGTCATCTATTGCCTGAGCTACGATCCGAATTGAAGGGCAGATGATCTGTGGGTACTTGAAGAGGGAACTCCACCTCGATCGTATCAATCTATGAGAGTTTTTATAAACGTATCCTATTCTATATACCCAAGTTCGTTTAGTTGGTTTGCTACGTCTTCGCTTATCCCTGAGTCATCCTCTTGTCTTGCGAGCCGAGATCTTTCAACCCCTTCAACAAAGTCAGATACATCGATATCCATGTCGTTTTCCAGGGTCTGGACCTCCCCGTTTCGGTTGATACGTATCCGAACTCCGTTCGAGCCTCGTTTTACCATCGTCTTTTCTATGCTTTCCTCCTTCTGTCTATACTCTGCATGCCAGGGCCCCAGATAATTTTCAGGAGTGTTGACGTTATTCAGCAATTCGTTTGTGTCGTCTTCAATTCTATACGTCGTAGCTGATGTCTCTCCATCAGCTGGGATGAACTCCTTGTACCCGTTCTCTCCACTGATAGCCGCTTCTACCGCTGATGGAAAATGACGGATCTGAGCGAGTCTCTTGACAGTCTCCCCCCGTTCCTGACCGGGTTCCTTCACGATCAGCGGCACGTGTGTCAGACGTTCTCCGATTCCCCACCCATGATCGATAAGGCGTACGTCGGTAGCGAGACGGCTTGTTTCGCCGAATCCTTCTCCGTGATCACTGGTGATCACGATAAACGTATCCTCGAATTCAGACTTTCGTCTCAACAACGCGATCAACTCTCGCAGTCCCGTATCTAACTGATGTATCGCACCGTCATACAGTGCTTCAAACGCCTTCAATTTCCACCACGGGTTCTTTCCGGACACAAATTGTGGTGCTTGAGGGCCATATGAGATCGACTTATGCATATCCCGTAGTTCAGGCCCACCCCATTGATCGTGTTCTGGCCTCGGGTCGTACGGATAGTGTGCATCCATGAGATTTATGCAAGCCGCCCACGAGCCGGTGGTATCACCCACCCAGCTGTCGAAAGCAGTGACGTACTCGTCAAAGTCCCGTTGGTTGTCCGGAGTATACAATTTCGAATAAACTCCGTTGAGAAGTGACCGTATCGGATGCTCGTCTATCAGCGATCTCTTTATGAATTCCGTATGTTTGTGGTCCCAGTCTTCGATCTCACCCGGCTGCAAGCCCTTGCGGAACTTCGTATTCTTTGGCCCTACTACAGTCTGAAAAAATTCGGAGAGGTTCGATGACTCTGAAACGATAACGTTCGGCGTAAACAGGCCAGTCTCGTAGCCATACTCGTCCTGTAACGTCTCCCAGATGGTATGTCCGCTGGTAATCTGTGCGCTGTACTGGGTGACCTGATGAGCGGGGACGCTGTATCCGGTAAAGAGGCTCACATGGCTGGCAATGCTGTGAATCCCCGGTGAACGTGCCTGTGTGAATACCGATGCCTCTTCGGCGAACTCTTCGAGAAACGGCGTATTCGCAGCATCGTGACCATACAAACCCAGATTGCTGGCCCGAACGCTGTCTAGGATGACAAGGAGTATATTAGGGTGGTCCCCCATCGATACGATACTCTCGGTTCCGGAAAATAACTGCTCCGATCTGTCGATTTCTCCCCCGTACTGCCACTTTCCTCCGAACGATAACCCAATGGCTTCAAGAGCGGTCACCGTCATCTCACTCTATGAGTCAACTGGAAAACGTTCTTATTACCGGTGGTGCGGGGTTCGTCGGCAGTCATGCTGCTGAATACTACGCAAATCAGGGTGCGAGCGTCACTGCGATCGACAATCTGAGCAGGATCAATACGCTCGAAACAGCAGACGAGAGTCGAAACACGTCCAGCTACAACTGGAACTATCTGCGAGATACCTATCCTGAAATCGAGTTAATTGAGGCGGATGTCCGTGATGCAGACCGCCTCTCAACTATCGTCGAAGGCCACGATGCTATCGTTCACACTGCAGGGCAGGTGGCAGTAACGACTTCGCTCGACAAGCCGCACCTCGACTTCACGGTCAATGCGGAAGGGACACTGAACATCTTGGAGGCAGCACGACAGGCAGAGAGTAATCCCGCTGTGGCATTCGCCTCTACGAACAAAGTCTACGGCGGGAACGTCAACGAGATCCCTATCCGAGAAGAGGAGACCCGATACTGGTTTGACGACCCGGAATACGACTCGGGGATCCCCGAAACGTATCCGATCGACGGGTGCGAACACACGCCCTACGGTGTCTCGAAATTGGCCGCAGACCTCTACGTACAGGACTACGCCGCACGAAACGATGTACAAGCTGCCGCATTCCGGATGAGCTGTATCTACGGTCCCCGTCAATTCGGGAACGAAGACCAGGGATGGGTCGCACACTTTGCACTCAGTACACTCAGAGAAGAGCCGATCACCATCTTCGGAGACGGCAAACAAGTCCGAGACGTACTCTACGTAAAGGACCTAATCCGTGCCTACGACGCGTTCCTCTCTGATCCTGAAGGCAAGCCATCCGTGTTTAACATCGGCGGCGGGACCGACAACACGACGAGTCTGTTGGAGTTTCTCGATCTACTGGAAACTCACACCGATACGGAACCCTCCGTGTCCTTCGACGACTGGAGAGACGGTGACCAGAAAGTCTACGTCTCGGATACCGAGCGCGCGAAGGAAGCGCTGAACTGGAAACCAGAGGTTTCGTTTGAGTCTGGTATCAAGAAGTACCTCGATTGGTACTCGTCGCTTCACTCGACTGAGTAAATCGAGACAGATCTGTAAATCCATTCACAACGACGGTAGATAGCTAGCGTTCTTTCAACGGTTAGTTCAGCACATTTACAAACACGAACCACAATGGATTAATACGGCAATTCGAAACCGGTAGACATGGGTACGAATCTTGAAAAGGGACGATCCAAGCTGACTCGTTTCCTTTTATTTGTCTCTTTCCTCTCGGTCGTCGTCTATTCTAGCTCACATATTCTCTTTCCGAACCAGACGACACAGATACTACTGTACTACTGTCTCGTTGTCTCGCTTCCCTTATCGTACCTTTGTGCTGTTCAATTTACTGATCGGGAGAGCCCTACAACGGTCTTCTCGGCTGTAGAGTCATCTATGGACGATCTCGCGGTCGGCGACCAGACGGTTGTACAAGGGCGAGCAGCCGTAGTAGCGACTCGAATGGGAGATACGATCAAAATAACCTACCCCTCTTGGGATCCGACGCGCCGCGATATTTTGGTTCCGTGCCTACTCTTCGCGTACTCTGTTCTCGTCTTTCTGAAATACCGAGGGCGGACTCTCGCGATTCAGTTAGGATTCGACAGTATCGCGCCACTCTTCCTACAGATCCGCGAGATTCATATTGTGTCTGTACTCGGTTATTTGTTGTTTGCATACTTTGCCTTTCGTATCATCAAATGGTACACTGATACGGAGAGTCCAGGGTACAGAGATTTGTACACCTCTCTGCATCAAAAATTTGTCAGTATCGAAACCGAGGTAACCGCGCTCCATATCGGACTCATTTTTGCTGTCGTCATCGCGATCGTGGTTCGTATGTGGTCCCTGTCCTTCGATAGTTACTTTCCCGACACATTTGTACAGCCGATACTCGCCTCTGACCTTCTCACGGGTAGGCTTTTCAAATACGCAGAGTCGGTTCCTGTACCGGTAAACTTCGATTGGGCGTTGCCGAGCAACCAGTGGTATCCGCGTGGATGGCCGTTTACCCTTCTGCTCGCGAGTTCAATTGCTGTTCTTGGTCAGACGGACCTGGCTGTCAGAATACCAGTAATACTGCTCGGCACGCTTCATCTCCCTGTCGTATATTATCTTGGTTCCCTGCTCTTGAATAAAAAAGCCGGGCTAGTGACGGCGTCTCTCATCGCGGTCTCTGGCTGGTCCATCGCCATTTCAACGTATATCCGGCACTATGTACTCTATGACATAGCTTTCCTGATATCTGTGGCTTCGGTGATTCGTTTCTTTCGGGATCCATCGAGAAAGAGACTGCTTGAAGTAGGGATTGTAATCAGTTTCCTTCTACATACACATCTGCAAGCGCTCATTCCCGTCGCAGTCTTAGTCCCTCTCGTGAGTTTGCGCCTGTATCTAGAGAGAGAACATCGACAGATCGTCTTCAATACCGTTTTCGTATTCCTACTATCTTCCCTCACGTTACTCGTTATTTTCCAGCCGTTCGATTATTCAATTTCGGTATTTGTGACACCGGTTGCATACCACTTACCGATCTCAGTGTGGGCGGCCGTTTGGGTCTGTATCGTCCTTACCGCTATAACGCTTCATTCGACACCTGCTGGTCAGTGTCTAAACATCACATTTTTTGGCACGATATTTTTGATAACTCTTCTCATAAATATGACTGGCAGGACATTACTCCCACGGTACATGACTGTCGTATATCCTCTTCTCATACTGTACGTCTCCGCTGGAGTCGTCCTCATTGGGAAACGAATATCAGATTTTCTCACCCTGTCAGTCGGATCGGAATCGATCCACGCACTGGGTACGATCCTGATAACTGTAGTACTCGTTACCGCTCTCGTTCCCGGTTTTCAGGCCCCCGAGCAAGAATACTCGAAGGAAAGTGTATGGCCACAGAATTACGACCCGCAAACGCAAGCTATGGGATCTATCCAATCGGACATCACCATGAAGTTCCCACAAGGTTATTCAGAACAGATTCAGGGACAAGTATCCGCCACTCGAGGTGACGTGGCGATACTGAGTAATGGCGCAAATGACGCATTATGGTATGTCCAGTACAACGAACAGACCGCGACTACCGCTGACCCTTACTGGCTCGCGAATTACACCTACCTCCCAAAGTATTCGTTCAACTCGTCAAGCGACTACTTCTCACCCAATCAGTGGGAGAAGACTCCTTCCCAACTTCGATATCATCAGATCTCCGGCATACCGGTCACAGCGACTCCTTCTGATATCGAGGCCGTTATGAAAAATTATAGTGATGGATTTGTGATCATATCCAAAGATTACAGCCATAGAGTCAGTCCATCACTGAAAAGATACTTAATGGAGAACATGGCGGTAGAGAAAGAGACACAGGAAGTTGTCGTGTACCGTTGGGGGTGAAACGGCTTCAAAATGAACGTGTTGTGCTAGCATTTCTACGATTGTGGGGGTGAGCCGGCTGACAACTGATTACCCGGTTAGATGACTCCTCATCGAATGCATTCACTTGCATCCGAGGTGGGAACTCCTCCCACATTGATCTCGCCAGCGCTTCGGAGAATTCATCCTCATCATCTCTGTCCGAAACCCGTCACACATCTGAAACAGTGTGTCATGTTCCAGAACATTTCCGGCAAACCCGCCGTGATCTACAACCCCCCGTAATTCCCGAATCGTGCGGAACACCCCTGTGTATCGCCTTTGATCCGTACATACACCCTGGGTCAGTCCCCGCTAGTATACCGGTTTTCCACCCCGATTCGCGCCTAGACTCCCCAGAAATCCCCGGATCGCAAGCACCCGAACACTGGTCTAATTCGACGAAATTCACCGTATAGAAGCGATTTCACGCCGAATTCGCCGAACACGATACTGCCCGAAACATGTCAACACCCCCATTTCGTCGCACCCCTTCAATCGGAAATACTTAGCGTATGAGAGGCTGTTCCGCTACGTCTGCAACAATTCATAATTGTGTTAATTCTCGACTATCGAACAGCCGCCGACCGCGCTCCGTGGGGATTTCAGCCGCCTGAGCGGCCCCGGGGTGGGCCCGCCGTCTCGCTTCGGCGGCCAACCGGTGGGTTCGCTTCGAATCCGTGAATATTTCACTATACTAGCGGGGATCTTCTTACCCTGCATCTCGATATTCCACGGGATTCAGACCGAATTAACGGAAATATCTCGATCACAGGGGGTTGCAGATTCGAGTGGCTGCTACTGAAAAACCCCTTCCACGGACAGTTGGTGTCTCCGGTGTACTCAGCAACAGTGTTCTGACACTAGCCGACGACTGCCGATCGAGACGCGATAGGACAAGCTACCGCTGCTAGACCAACACCCGGGTTCGCTCCATTCGTTCTCTGGTGAGTTGTGTCCGTCACCCAGTTCGTGCCCTGTTGGGCATCAGATTCTCCCCGCCGACGTCACTCACCGGCGACACCAGTTGTCGCCGGCTCTGTTCCCTCGGACGCCATCGACGCATTGCCCGAGCGCATCTCCCCGGGGATTGCCGCGTCCGCTGGCAACACCACCCGCCGTTCTTTGTACTTCAGACCATCTGCACGCCGCGACCGCAACTCGTCGTACAGCCGGTGGTTCGATAGATCCAGCAACGCATCAATCGTTCGCCGGGCGAGCTTCGTCGCGTAATCGCGACTCACGTCGCCCTCCCGGATCCGAATCCACGTCGCCAACTCACCAGCATCGAGGTATTCTCTGATGCCGTTGCACCCCTCGTTCCAGAGGTCCTCAGCAGGCTCTTGGCGCGCTTGCCAGACGTGTGCGGCCAACCGGTCGGGCCGAGCATCCGCGACGGACTGGAGCGTCTGCTCGTCTAGCTGTGCGAGTTGCTGGATGGGGAGCAGGTCCCCGTGGGCGAGTGTGACACTGCCGTCACGATCGAGCGGGTCGCACTCCGCGGGGAGGCGGATGTACTCACCGTCGTCTTTGGTGATCCGCTCGACCGTGTCTTCGTGGAGATCGAGCAAATCATCATCCAGTATGGGCTTGACGTGACCCCAGCGGAGGTGTGCGCCTTTTTCGAGTTCACGGGACTGGAGTTCGCCAATCATGGCGCGACTGGTCTTCATGCGTTTTCGGAGTGCGTCGAGGAGGGCATCCTGGCGTTCGACGGTCGCTTCGAGATCGGCGACGCGCTCCTCTGCTGCCTCGCGGGCCTGGCACTCTGATTCGAGATCGGCTTCGAGGTCGTCGATACGGGTCGCCTGTTGTTCGACAGTCGCTTCGAGCGCGGCGAGACGCGCTTCGAGGGATTCACTGTCGGTCATCGACGAGTGCCTCCAAGAATGTGGGTCCACCGGCGAGCAGAGACAGCTACAGTTCCACGGGCCACAGTTGTATTGCAGGGCGATGCGACTCGTCGTGCGGGACGTTGAAGTCCCCGCGGTGCGATTGCGAGCATGTCGGTCGTTCCGACTCCACGCGGCGGCCGTGCTGGATCACGGTCGCCAATTTTCCGACGAGATTCCCGCCGCGTAGAGCTATGTGGCCACTGACTTACGCAAAGCATATATTTGTTTCGTCAATAAGCGAAATGTAGTGCCTGTAGATGAGTAATTGCTCCAACAATACCAAAAATGAGAATATCACAGTCGCTAAGAGCCAAGCCGTTGATTTTGAGACTGTGCCTGCAGAAGACCGTCGTGTACTCGTCTTGGAGTTCCTCGCAGAACACGACATGCCGCTACCGCCGTTAGCTATCTATGCAGGGTTAGTTCGCCATCATCGGATCACGTTCTCATACCGAACTGTGCAGAACATCCTGAGTGAGCTTACCGAAGATGGTGATATCTATCGAGTAGACACCACAGATTTGCGTGATGGGAATATCACACCGATCGGTGATGACGAAAGTTCCCGCCGGCGTGCCTATTATCAGATCACCGAACAAGGGAAAGAACGGGCGAGTTAATTCGAGCCAAGCACGGATTCACCTACTACTGAAATTCCGGGACTGTAGTTGCTACTGTAGTGCTGGAAAGTCGGCTCTCTCTGGCAATTGCACCTCGTACTTCGGAATACCGGTGCCACCCACTACTGGAGTCGCTGTGAGCGAGGGGTCTCCGTCGCCGACGCAGACGAGGTCGAATCATAGACGGGTGCGGAAATTCCACTGATGACTGAGCCTCCGCATCGGCCGAACGACCTCTCACATCGTCGATGGCCACGAGAGAAACCGTCGAAGGTCTAGTCCGATGCCGTTCATTCGGACGAACTGTCCGAACTCTGGACGGTCTCTCACCAGTTCGAGCGGTGGGCGGTCCAGTCGTCGCCGTCGTATTCGAGGACGGCGTCGAACAGCTCCGTCAGTGTCGCCACCGTCTGTTCGTCGTGTGCTCGTGGGTTCAGGTGGTAGTGCGAGAGCGCGTCCACGTCCGCACATCGATCGGTCACGACCCGCAGGAACCTGAACGCCTGGTCGAGGTCCACGTACTGCAACAGCGTCGAGACCGATCGAAAGCAGCAGACTATCTGTCGATCGGTGTCCGACTCGTCCCACTCCTCGAGACAGTCCGCGATCCGAACGCCGAGTTGAGTAAGGTTCTGCGGTGAGTTCACGCGTTCGATCGCTCGATCCTCCACAGCCGTCTCGGCGTCGGTCATCGCCGCGCTCGACCGGGCGTCGGCGTCGACGCTGACGATGTGGCTTCGAGCTGGATACGCGCCGGCGTGTCGTTGCCACGCGCTGAGGTGGTCCGACGGCGACTGCATGAACAGCACCGCGAGTGCGTTGACCTCCTGCGGTTCGACCGGTGTCAGTAGGTCGATACAGGCCCGTGACTCGTCGCCCCCGAACTGGGGACAGAGAACGAGCACGTCATCACCCGGTTGGAAACCCATCCCGACCCGTTCCGTGATTGGACACATTATATCGTGTCTGTATTTACCCCCAAGTTTCATGTTGATAAAGATACGTCTCACGACAGTATCTGCCACATATTCGAGGGAACCCGGGAGCAAGACTGCGAACGAACGGTTCTATCCACTATCGGTTGCCTGGTTCTGGCGTAGAACTGTCGTCTCGTCACGAGGCAGTTACGCGCCTCGACCGACGGAAGCCTGTGCCGGGTTTACGTGATCGCTGAACGGACGCGCTCTCGGCGGCCGCTCACAGCCGGTCGTCGGCCGTCGCGATGTCTTCGCTGTCCGGGCCGGCCGAGCGGTCCCCGGCCACCCGGCGCACGAACCGGACTACCCGAGGTCCGTATTCGGCGGCGAGGAGATTCACAACCGTCGTGGCGTACAGCGCGCTCAGGAAGTACCACGGTTTGGCCTCGATCTCGGTCGCGACGTCGCTGTAGCGCATGAATCCGATGTGCGAGGCGTTGCCCAGCGCCGAGAGGACGCCCAGAAAGAGCAGCAGGTACGCGAGCGTGGGTCGATCCCAGTAAAGTATCCCGACGAACAGTCCGAGTAACACGCCGAGCTGGGCAGTGTGGAGTTCGACGTACGAATTGAACAGCTGTGGAAGGATCGCGGGCGACATCTCTCAGGCGACACCTCCGCTCGGGCGCCTCCGACCACGGGCCGCTGGGGACGTCGCCATCGTCTATTCGGTTGGGGCGCCTCCTGGTTCATAACTCGTATGTTCTAGATATCAATACTGAAAACAAAAGCCAATCCGGAGGGTCGATTCGACACGCACAAAATTGGACCCTATGGCACCTTTTGGCCTATCTTGAGCATGTTTCCCGGACGAAATCGAGAGAGGATCAGTTCCGGTATGTGGGATATCAATCTAGGTTTTGATATCGTCGACCGCAACGCCACACCCCGGCTCGACATCGAGAACGGGCGCCGTGGCAGGCTCGCTCTCGTGAGGCCGGTCACTCGCGGAGCGAACCGTCTTCGAGCCGCACGACGCGGTCGAATCGGTCGACGAGCGAGCGGTCGTGGCTGACGACAATAAGAGCCGTCTCGAAATCCGACCTGAGCGATTGGAGGAGGTCCAGTAGCGATGTGGCGGCGTCCGGGTCGAGATGGCCGGCCGGTTCGTCGGCGAGTAAGACAATCGGCTTGTTCGCCAGTGCGCGCGCGGTTGCGACGCGCTGTTTTTCGCCTCCCGAGAGTGCGGACGGGTATAGATCGCCGAGTTCTGCAATGTCCAGCCGGTCGAACAGCTCGTCGAGCCACGCCTCGTCCCGGTCGCCGGCGTGGTCCTGCGGCAGCGTGGCGTTCTCGCGCGCGGTCAGCTCGGGGACGAGTTTGAAATCCTGATACACGTAGCCGAGTACCTCGCGACGGAGTCGCGCTCGCCCCCGCTCGGAGAGGCCGCTCGTCTCCTCACCGGCGACCGTCACCGACCCGCTGTTCGGCGTAGCGAGAAGTCCGAGGACCGAAAATAGCGTGCTCTTGCCCGACCCGCTCGGCCCTTGGACGAGAACCCCTTCGCCCGCCTCGACTGTCAGCGAGACGCCATCCAGCACGGACTGTCCGCCCCGGTCGATCGATACGCCCTCCGCTTCCAGCACCGGCGATGTCACGACTCTATCTTCGGCGCCACCATGGATAACTCTACGTCACTCCCCGTTCCAGGATACGTAACCTCCACATCGGGACTGGTGAGGCGGAGGCGACTCACCGATCTGTGAAATCGACCGCGTACACCCCACTTAAGAATGGAGTAGCCCGAGGTGTCAGATCCCCAATTTCTGGGTCGTTCGTTGGTGATCACTACCCTGCCGCTTCTGTCGTCCTCACCAATTGTTCCGGTTTCCAGCAAATTTAAGTTAGCCTATTTACATTCTAGAGATGCACGGACGTAATGCAGTACAGCGGAAATATTGCCGCTCGGTAATCCGTGGGTGGTGTTACCGAGCGGGGGTAGGTGGACGATGCGAGCGAAAACAGGCACACAACTCGGCCTTACCGGCGGCGATCGGTCTTCTCGAGCGGCGCCCTCGGTCAAGGAATGTGCCTGCTTCTCGGTCGGGATCGAATTCGAACGTGACGATCGACGGGTCCTGAGCGGTCGTGATGCGGGGGTAGGTGATACTGATGTCTGGTGAAGCAATCGAAACGAAAGAGGAACGGCAGCGGGAACAAGCGGACGCTATCGCGGTGGGTGTGATCGCGACCGAAGACAATACCGAGAGGGCGTTACGGACGATACACCGCGCCCTCGACCGGGGCCACGACGTGTTCGTGTTACAGCCCGGCGAAACGGCGTGCGAAACGGTTCGGTTCGCGAAACGGTTCGACGTCGAGGTCGTTCAGGCCCAGGACAGCGGCGATGTCCAGCGACACAAGGAGGAGCTGGCAATCGCCGCATCGGTCAGGGACTACGACACCGTCATCGTCCCGCCGCTCGGCTGTGAGCGGATCGTCTACGACGAGACACTCGCTGCGGTCGACGAGGATACTCTCCAGGTCGACGCCGTCACCGAACGGGACGTCGAGCTCTCCGGCGAGACCGTGGTCGGGATTCCTGCCTACAACGAGGCCGGATCTATCGGTGACGTCGTACGGGAGGCGCGTGGGCACGCGGATTCGGTGTTAGTCGTCGACGACGGCTCGGCCGACGAGACGGCTGTGGAGGCCCGTGGCGCTGGGGCTGTCGTTATCGAACACGACCAGAATCAGGGCTACGGCCAGGCGCTGAAGACGTTGTTTTCGGAGGCGGCCGAGCGAGACGTGGGTGCGCTCGTAGTGATCGACGCCGACGGGCAGCACGATCCTTCGGATATCTCACGGCTAGCTGGTGAGCTGGAGGCGGGTGAGTCGAATCTGGTCATCGGTAGCCGGTTTGCCGGTGACGGGGACACGAATGCGCCCGTGTACCGACGGTTCGGACTCTGGGTCGTGAATACACTGACGAACCTGAGTATGGGCGTCGTCCGGCCACAGTCACGAGTTCAGGATACTCAGAGCGGGTTTCGGGCGTACGATTCGAATCTGGTGGAATCGCTTGCCGAAGGTGACGAGGTCGGCGATCGGATGAGCGCAAGCACGGACATTCTTTATCATGCACATGAGTATGAGTTTACAATCAAAGAGGTTGGGACGACCATTGACTATGACGTTGAGGACGCGAGTTCGCAAAACCCGATTTCACATGGTCTAAATCTGGTAAATAACATTCTGAAAACGGTGGAACGACAGCGCCCTATTTCGGTTTTAGGTGTTCCTGGGTTCGTGAGTACAGTGGTTGGCGTTGGGTTCGGCTACTGGACGTTTTCCAACTATATCACCACCGGAAACTTTCCACTCGGTTTCGCAATTGCTTCCGTTTTTTTTGCTTTAGTAGGCATATTCTCTGCATTCACTGGGATCATCCTACATTCTCTAAACCAACAATTCGGTTGAAATCGACAATAATATACATGACGTGCGGCTATTACCTCCAAGTTCCCGGGGTTTGATAGTCGTTATACCGGTGCTTGGATTAGCCTCTGTCGTCGGAGTCTTCCGATAGCTACCATTGAGGATGTCTCAGTCCTGCTGGTTTGTCTTAGGGACCGATATCAATACTTCTCTACCTCTGAATAAGGCAGAAGTCCGAGAGTTCATGTGCCTACTGGTTGATTCAATAGATCATATCGTCTGGATAGATAATGCCTAAACATTAATTATTATTTAATAATGGTGTATACAGTAGCTACAAATACCTAATAAATAAAATACATCCTGGATGATACAATACCCCAGTTGTTTAAGCGTCGCTATCGTTGACATAAAATTATTCTTGATCCATCCATATATAACATATATTATAACTTCAAATCCGATTACGATAGTCTTTCTTCTATCACCTGAACCGGAATGTTTCTATCTCTTCCTGTGAATATTGCGATGTCACCGAACAAGATTTAATATTATCGCCTGGATCCATCGAATGTGATCGCTGGATGAGAATCTATGTCCTAAGTGGACAGCTCGGTGCGGGCGGTGTCCCAAAAGTAATATACAACATTTCAAAACATCTCCAAGATAGTGTAGATGCCTTGCGAGTCGCGTATCTAGGTGGTAACAACGAAAGTGTTGACCGCCTCCGCGCAGCCGGCATTGAAGTTGAGTGCCTTGGTAACCGTTTTCCGGATCGAAATCACCTGTTCCGACTCCACCGCAGCCTTCGGACATTCGCTCCAGATATCATCCATACCCATATGGGCGGTGCGTCATTACTCGGTCGTTGCGTTGGGCGACTCCACAAAATCGCCGTCGTATCAACCATGCATAATATATACACTGAACGCGCCCCTCAAGCGCGTATCATTGATCATCCGACAAGTGTCCTCGCTGACGCCATTGTCTCTGTCTCCGTCGCAGTCCAACAGTCGCTCCCACGGACGTTCGGTCTCGGTGCCAGCTCAACGGTCATTCACAATTGCATTGATATGGAACGGGTCATAGAACAGGGTCGCACTACTGAGGAGATTCCTGATTGGCTGTCAAACATCCCTGAGGGACCGCTTGTCGCTTGTGTATCTCGAATGAGCGAGAAAAAGGGTCAACACCATCTCATCAGGGCATTTCGATCAATCCAAAAACAGTTCCCGAATGCACAGTTGGTCCTTACAGGATGGAGTGATCATAAGCAACGATTGATCCAACTCACGGATAACCTCGGGCTCACCGAAAGCGTTCACTTCCTTGGAAAAGTCGACAACCCTTATGCTGTGTTTGATGCCGCTAATGTTGTCGTCTTCCCCTCAAAATTTGAAGGATTCAGCATCGGCATGTTAGAGGCGATGTCCTTTGGGAAACCCATCGTTGCAACCGGAATTAGTCCATTTCGTGAGGCGCTCGGTACGGAATACGAGTACGCGACGCCAGAATGTCCTGCGGAACTGGCCAACTTGATCAAGACCTACCTCACTGACCGAAATATTGCCCAACATCGCGGTCAGATAGCCAAAGATCGCGTCAAGACCCAATTCTCTGGTACCGTCGGTGCGCAGGCTCATCGAGAGCTATACGCCGACCTCCTTAATCAGTCCACGTAACCCAATTGTTCAAGCCGATCTTGTGCCGGCTCGCTCACGGTTGACGCCTCAGCCGTGTATTCGTCCCAAGTTTCGTTTTCCGCCATGATTTCATCTAGCTGATTCGCCATCATCTGGGTCAGGTCGGCTAAATCTGACGACATATTTCTATTTTCATCTGTGACCTCAAACAATACTTCTTGCGGTGAGACCAACTGTCGAAGGAACGAAAATATGGTCCGCTCAGGTTGCGAGCGCAGGTCCGAAAGCGAAATTGACTCCGTTTTAGTACGGATATACTTGTAGTCAGTTGACCTGAGTGATCGGTAGCGGATATTGCCACCTAGTGTTGGGCTGTCTGAATAGACGTATTCGTTCGTGGAAGCTCCTTCTTCTATGATTGGACGGATAGATTCACCCTGCACAGGTAAATCCAATCCAGATATCATATCCACTACTGTACTCACGACATCAATAGTTTGGACGAGCTCCCTGTGAGTCTTCACGCTATCCATTTGACCTGGCATTTTCGCCAATAGCGGAACGTTAAGTAGTTCCTCATAGGGCAACACGGCTTGGTGACCGACGAACCCGTACTGGTCTGCGATTCGAAACTTTGAGGAAAAATCAGGGACAGTTGCCTTGATAAGTTTTATTATCCAGTTTGGAATCTGTTCAAGCCGGCCATGTTCCGATAGGAGCTCCCCATGGTCACCCAAGAAGAATATCATCGTGTCCTCATACTCCCCTACAGACTTCAGGTGCCGAATCAGGCGGCCAAACTGCTTGTCGGCATAACGAATTGTGTCGTCGTAGAGATCAACAACGGTCTGTGCCTGCTCTTGAGAAGCCCGTTTAAGTTCAGGAACAGTCCCGTTAATAGGGATGTCGTCGTCTGTGAATTCACCCGCACGGGGAAAGAATGGCGTATGCGTTCCCAGTGACCACACAAATCCGAAGAAGGGTTTGTCAGAACCTGAACCAACCCAATCCGTGAATCGGTCAGTACACAGCTTCGCTGTGTTTGAATCGTGGGGTGGGTGGTTTTCGAATATCTCCTCAAATCGATCAAATCCCGGTTGGAAGTTTCGCATGCGTGAGACTTGGTCCACCGTCGAAAATGCACCAGTCTTATACCCCAGAGAATTAAGCTTTTCGGGCAACCGTGGAAGATTATCTGGGATTTGATCCTCAACATGTAATGTTCCATGTGCACCTGGGTATAATCCAGTTAGTATCGATGCGCTTGAAGGCGATGTCCAGATCGCCTGCGAGAATGCATTCCGAAATCGGTGGGCATCCTCGCTAAACGCATCTAAGTTCGGCGTGGTTTCGCGCTCATAGCCGAAACAGGAGACGTGGTCCGTCCGGAGGCTATCCGAGACGTATATCAGAACGTTCGGCTGGTTGGCCATCGATACAAATCATTATCCGTTCGTATAAATAACTTGTTCGACGATATCGACACTGATCAACTTCACGAGACTGGAATAGGGCTTCAGGGGGAGTTTGCTGGATGTCTGCGGAATAGAACATACAGATTCTTTAAGAAGTGGGTCTAACGTGAATATACTCCGGAACCGATCACGCAAATCGAGACAGATTCGCGTAAGCATGATATTAAAATCCCATGTCTGAACAGCTTAATACAGCGAACAACATAGTATTTATCGTATTTGACACTGCCCGAGCAAAAACATTGTTACCCGGTCTGGAAGCGGGACTTATGCCCTCAGTAGCGGGTCTTGCCGAGGACGGAACCATGTTCACAAAGGCGATGACAACTGCACCTTGGACGCTCCCGTCCCACGCATCTTTATTTACTGGTCAGTATCCCAGTGAACATCAAGCCCATGCTGGTTCAAAAGAATTTGATCCAGAGGCTGCGACTATGGCCGAACAGCTCCGTTCGGCTGGCTATGACACAGGTGCCGTCTCTGGCAACGTCTGGATCAGTCCTGAATTCGGCTTTGACCGTGGGTTCGAGCAGTTTTCGATGAAATATGATTATACGTGGGGCGGCGCGGATCTCTCTCAACTGACTCAACAGCAGACGTTTAAATCACGAAGTCTGAAGTTCCTCGAACTTCTAGTCGGTCCGGAATCTGCCTCAAAAACCCTAATAAATGGCCTCTGGGGGAGATTTTTTGCAAATTCTGATGATGATGGTGCAAATCACTCCACATCACTGGCTATCGACTGGATCGATAGGCGGAAGGACTCAGAGTCGCCGTTTTTCTTCTTCATGAACTACTTAGAACCCCATCTTGAGTATGACCCTCCATTAAAGTATGCATCAGCCTTCCTCCCCGATGATGCCGACCCTGATCAAGTTGAAAGTATAAATCAGGATCCGTGGGAATATATTGCCGGCAATGTTGATATGGATGAGGAAGCGTTCGAAATACTCCAGTCGCTATATAAGGCCGAGTTCTCTTATCTTGACACACAGGTAGGGAGACTAATACGGTTTCTAGAAAATGTCGGCCTCTACGATGAAACAGCGATCATTATTGTCGGGGATCACGGCGAAAACATCGGTGACCATGGTCTCATGGACCACCAGTACTGCCTATATGACACTCTAACTCATGTTCCGCTTATCATCAAGTGGCCTGGAAACATAGCAAGCGATACGTCTCACGATGGCTTGGTAGAGACGCGGGATCTCTATCCGACGATTCTCGACATTGCAGGGCTCACGACCAAGACGCCAAAATCATGTTCCAAGAACTCGATAAATCCTAGAGATCTTACCGCCTCGTCACGTGAATACATCATTAGCGAATACCTTGTCCCACAACCATCAATGGATTCGCTCCGGGAACAGGTCTCCGAGTTTGATCCAACTGTGGAACGATACGATCGGGCCCTGAGATCGATCCGGACTGAAGACTGGAAGTTCATTGAGGCAAGTGATGATCACAAGGAACTGTATCGGATTAAGACGTCCGCAAATGAAAACAAAGATATTGTGGACTCCAAACCAGAGGTAGCCTCACGGCTTCAATCAATATTGTTAGAGGACCGCGGGCAACTTGAACGCGGTGATCTCGATACCGCTTCAATGACCGACCAGAGCAGGGAGCGGCTGGAAAACTTGGGCTATATCCAGTGACATCAAAATTGATTAGCACCCACCAACCTTTGACACATTCATATTTCCATTCGAATATATTTGTCTGATTGTTGGATCTAAGTTTAACTGCTTAAAATCAGTAGTCGTAAACTTCCCTCCGGGTCTGGCCTGTTGATATGTTGCACGTCCGTATTTCCCCTCAATATAGTATCGGCACCCAATAGATTGAAGAAGAGTTTCGTTTCCTTGGTAGCCGAAATGTGCCGGGGCCCGATATCCCCTATCAAGTGCGTTCCCTGCTAACTCATCTTCTCGCATCTCTCTCTGCAGCGGACGAAGTTGATACCTCACGTACCTAAAGTTCAATCTCCACAAACTTGTCGTCTGATAGCTCCGGCTTTTATGAGTGAAGTACCATTGCATCCCTTCAATATCACTCGGCAATACCTGTCTATTTGCTTGATATAAATCGGGGCCTTGATACGTGGACTCATACGAAATTATCGCCGCTCCAGCTAGGGGGGTGGCTAACAGGATACTCACAATAAATAGCACAATAACCTGCGTTCTGCGCGTTTCATTGTCATTCGCACAGATTTTATGGGAAATAGAATTTATTATAATCAACAGTCCAGCAGCGGAAGTAATTACTCCAAGGTATCGAACTGGTCTTAAAACGCGAAGAAAATTAAGGCGCTCAATAATTCCCACACCGAGTTCCAAGAGTGACCAAATGCCGCAAAATACAACTAATATTACGATCCCGACCGGCATCTCAATTTGTTTCATTTCTTTCAGAGGAATGGCTGAAATGGCGATCACGCCTACACCAGCCATCATGCAAACAACAAGCAGTCCACCATATTTCAGAACTACCAGATGAGCAATATCAACTGCTGTCAGTCCAAAGTCACCAATCAAGGTACTGATGATGCTTTGCGTGTTGATAGACGGCTCTCGAAGGTCTCGAGGGACAAACAATGAAAAAACCTGTGTTATTCCTCGTTTGAAAAGTATCGTATGTGTCGACCATAGAAACCCAATAATAGAAGACATTATTAATAAATAAACTGGATTTGGTCGATTCCGAAAAAATATCTGTATGGACCTGACCTTTTCCGGTAGTATTTGTGATGAATTTCCGACAAACTGCGTTATTGATACTAAGGCAAAAAATATAGTCGTAATTACAGCTGGGACCACGTGATAGATCCACAAACCAGCTAGTACTGGGATGAACAAGTAATATATTCTCTGACGCTGATGGTTAGAATCTGCTTCAGTTTCATAATTGAAAAGTAACCAGGTGCAGAACGGAAATACAATAGTGTACGTAAAACTTGAAGGGACGGATCCAGTCAAATGTAATGTGAGCGGCATATATATCAATATCACGCTTAGCGAGACGTTGGTGAGACGAGAGAGGTGAAAAAATATGAGGACGTGTATCAGAATTGCGACAGAGGTGGCAATATCCAGCAACAATGGCTCTGGTAGTGTTGTCACCAATGCTAAAGACCCCATTTCAATCAGAAATCCAGGGTAGATGATTTCTGGTATTGCCCCTGTCTTGAGAATGTCTTTTACTGTCCCTGCATGCATCATGTGGTCACCGTACTTTACGCTGTATCCAAGACTACGTGGGAGAAACGGAAACAATATGCAGATTGTCAGTACCGGAACGAAACTAACGAAAGCTTTTCGTGTAGCATCATTCAATTCATGCCAAATTACGCAGATGTACGAGAAGAGAATAACAGCTGTTCCAGCGTAGAGATACCAGTCCGGAATCTGATAAAATATATTCACTGCGTATCCTTCAACAACTGGCATAAACACGAGCGCAGGCACTGCCAGAATGGAAACGATAAGAGACGCCTTTAATAGAACCGACAGGGAGGTATTGTCTGCTTGTCCCAAATTAGACTTCATCACCAAAAAAATCAGCTGAGCATATTATTAATTTACTGACTGAGGAGGCGAAGCCCGGGCCAAATTACTAATCGGCATGAATTGGCTAATTAAATGCATATCCAAATTTGATGGGGGTTATAGATATCCCAATTCTTCTAGTTGGGTTGCCGTTTCGCCATCGATCTCCACCTCGGTCGTATCGTTGTCGTTGCCTAAACCGACTAACTGGTCATGGAGTGTTTTATCCATCGATTCAAATGCAGTTGAATCAGGTGAAACTGGTTCAAACTCCTGCCAGTCAGAAGCGGTCCGATACAACTCAACTTCGCCGCCACGGCGGATGAGCTTCAGGCCATCGAGATACAGTGCATGTTTCCCTTCTACGTCACTTTGATAACTGCTCCAGTCCCAAGAGCTGGAGTAGTCCTGAACAAGTACCGGTTCTTGATCTTCAAAGACACTTTTGACATCGGCATGTGCGATCGCCCTATCCTCACCGAGTAGCTCAGCAAGCATTGTGTATACTCCAAGTGTACTGACCCGCTGTTCGACATCTTCATCAGGGATCGCCATCTCGGCGTGGGGTTTGATAAGTAGCGGCACTCGAATACCTGGTTCAGCTAGTTCGCCGTGACCCATCCGGTCTCGATCTCCGAGTAACTCACCGTGATCTGCAGTTAGTATAAACAATGTCTCGTCCCACTCGCCCGCCGCTTTGATGTTGTCGATGAGTCGGCCGACAAGGTCGTCCAGATATGAGATAGCTCCGTCGTACAACCGCTCGTGGACCGACTGTGCGTCCTCCGGATAGTTACCAGTCAAGTTCCTTCGTACTCTAGTATCATTGACTTCCGAACGGGTAGTGAATTTGTAGAGATAGTTCGGTGGCACGCTGTATAGGTGGTCAACGTTCTTCATGTGGGCTTCGTTTAGGTGGACGTACTGAAACCACGGTTTATTAGACGACTCAACGAACTCTACCGCTTTTCGAGTTGCGTCTGCACCTCCGTTGTCATTTCGGGTGAACATATCGAACCGGAACTGCAATGCATTCCCAACGTGATATGGGAAGTTTGAGTCTAGTGAATTTAACAAAAATTCTAGATAAATTCGGTACGCCGGTAAGTGTTTGTGATTGTCGAAGAACTTCTTGATATCCATCCCCTTCTTAAATCGATGCTCACTGGAACGGAAGACATCAAACCCGTCTTCAAATCCAAATCCTGGACTGATGAACGGGTTCGTCGGGAAGGCTCCAGTTCGATAGCTGTGCTCGCGGAAGATCTCGGCGAGTCGTGGTCCATCTGCGACTATCTGCGTATGCTGGCCTGTTCTGTGGTTGCCCGGATACAGGCCTGTAAACAGCGAAGCTGTGGAGTCAAGCGTTACGCCAGCAGGAGAAACGGCACGCATGAATTGTACTGAATCACGACATAATTTATCGATAATTGGCGTCGTCTCACGTGAATGTCCGTAACAGGAGAGGTTACGTGCTCTGACAGCGTCAAGCACTACTATACAAACATTTGGATCCATTGAATTGTAGTTGTCAGGCAGTCACCTTATGCGTTAAGATCGATGACAAGCATTCATGTCGGAAATTTTTTATAGTAGCCCAAATGACGAACAGTAGTGAGTCTACTGAATGAGCGCCGTACCACAATTTGTTTCGTTACTTGCCCGTGCTAATCTCCGATATAGCCTATCACTCACGACATCATAAATGGATCGGAAGTTAATAACTGATCTAGTGGTTAATGGCGGGGTCCAACTGGCGATCAGACTACGGGGATTACTATTTATTCCAATTATTTCTGGGACACTAGGCGTCTCACAGTTCGGTGCATATACACAGATTATTGCCGTCTCACAAGTCCTTGCAGTCACCTTCGGGCTTGGATTACCACAGGCACTTGTGCGATTCGGGCAGAGCGATGAATACCACAGCGGTTCTTTGTATTCCTCTTTGTTGTCGGTGTCGCTTCTTAGTTGTGGGTCCGCTTTCGTTGTGGTCTTTCTCGCTGCCGAGCGTATGAGTGTTCTCACTCTGAACACGGTTCAATACGCGGCGGCCTATCGTGTTGGGAGCTTTCTCATGCTAACGCGTGTTGCAATCCGAATGGGACGAAACTACTTTCGAATGGACTCGCGGCTGAAAACCTTCTCTCTCTTACAGGGAGCCAAGGCGTACTTATTAGTGGCGGGCGTTACGGCCGTCGTCTTAGCTTTTGACGGGGACATTACCGAGATTATGCTTGTGATGGTCTTGATAGAAGTAATATTTGCTATCGCGATCCACATCCAGATTTTACGGGAGGTCGGCCTTGCAGTGCCTACATTTCCAGATCTTGCTTCCCAATTGCGTTTCTCGGTTCCCCTCTCAGTCTCAACGGTCGCCAGTAACTTTTCTGCACGGGCTGACCGATTGCTTATAGGTTTCTTCATCGGTGCAACTGCTGTCGGGAGCTACTCAATTGCCTACCAGATTGCTGTTGGCATTTCAGTATTTTTATTGCCAATCACACAGGTGTTTTTCCCAAAAATAAGCAGTTTCGTTGAAAAATCGGACTACCAGCAGTCAGCTGCATACCTTTGGCAAGGGATCAGATACTTTTTGCTGATAGCCGTGCCCTCAGTAGCCGGCCTCTTTTTAGTTGGTCCTGACCTTGTTGTGCGCATGACAGGGCCAATTGAGAACTTCCCATCAGCATCAGTGATCTTTCTATTGGTCTCCTTAGGTATCGTTTTCAAGGGAGTTGACCGGATATTTTCAGTTATAGTCAGCGCGGAAAAACAGACCGCAAAACTGTCGGCCATCCGGATTTCAGGCGCGTTAATTAATGTGTTACTGAACCTCGTCGCAATACCAGCGTATGGCGTGTTCGGCGCTGCGGTAACAACGCTGTTCACGTATCTTTTCACCGCAACTGCGGTTTACCTGGCTTCGCGTCGTATCATAACCATCCCTATTGACGCAATGACCGTTTCGAAGATCTGTACTGCTTCCACTGGGATGGTTGCTTTCATTTGGATCTTCGACATAGAGACATTAGCGTCAACTATTGTGGTAGGGGCGGCCTCGTATGGAGTGCTAATCTTCGCTATGCGTGAACTCACTGTCTGCGAGCTACGCCGATTGACTAGGCTTGACGAAACTAGTTAGATGCTCAAATGAAGCCTCTAAAAGCCTTTCGTGAGAATGGCCAGTCGTGTTTAGTTAACCGTGAAAAGTGAGGAATGCGAATTTCTTGCTGGTCTATGGCAGAAATGCCCGCTTCAGCGGTCATAGAGAATGGATAGATTTGGATTTTGTGGAGCGTGAGCGGACACCCGTGCTGGCGATGACTCAGGGTATTCAATCGCACGTTGCGTGCTTCTCGCTGCCGAATACTACCGATCTACTCGAAGACTTAGGTGTCGAGCGGAGTCGCAAAGCGGTCCACGATTGGGTGCAGAAAGCCGACCTACAGCCCGAACCCGGTCAGGCTCCGAATCAGATCGCGCTTGACGAAACAGTGATTCGGATCAATGAACAGCAATTCTGGCTGAATGCAGCCCCAAACCCCGAAACGAACGACCTGCTTCAGGTACGGCTCTTTTCCACGACCACGACAGCTCTCACCGAGATCTTCCTCCGCGAACTGCGGCACAAACACGATGTCGAAACTGCCATCCTTCTCGCTGATGGCGCTCAACACCTCCAAGCCACACTCCAACAAGCCGGGCTCCAATTTCAGACGCGTCGCCACGGAGATCGCAACGCTGTCGAACGGACCTTCCGAGAACTCAAGCGCCGAGCGTCGTCGTTCTCAAACTGCTTCAGTCACACCGAACCGGAAACAACCGAATCATGGCTTCAAACCTTCGCTCGCAGGCACAATGCCACTATCTAACCACTACGGATAACGTTCGAGGTCAAAACTAAATATAATCTAGGCAGTAGCCGAAGAGCATATTTTTCATTCAATTTAATTCCTGCTATGGGCAATAGAAGGGCGATACTCATTGGACTTGATGGGGTCGGACAAGATGAAATCCATCAGTGGCAAAATCCAGAATCTCTTTCTAATCTAAATAGGATTGCACGTAGCGGAGTGAAATCCGATCTTTTCAGCACTCTTCCACCCTGGACTCCGTGTGCTTGGCCGTCTCTTCTGAGTGGACTCAACCCTGGCGAACACGGTGTATTTGATTTTTTCACTCGAAAGGGATATGAAAAGCGACTTATCGATAGGCAGAATGTAGAAGCTCCGTATCTCTCTGATGTTGTAGCAGCAACCGATCTCACACCGCTTCTGATCAATTATCCGGTCACACACCCCGTACCTGAATTAGATCATGGAGCTGTTGTTCCTGGATATCTATCGCCTGAAAATACTGAGTTCTATCCAGAAAATCTGCGCGGCGAATACGAGGCAGAACACGAGACATACGCGATCTATCCCGAATATGGTGCTGAAACAGACATCGTCGAAAACTACGTTTCGGTCGCTCGACACCGGCGCGACATGGCGCGGTTTCTTGACGAACGTTACGACTGGGATCTCATGGCCGTCCAGTTTCAGGTGACAGACTCGATCTTTCACGACTTGGACGACCGCGACAAGATACGGCAGGTTCTCGAGAAGGTGGATGAATTCGTCGGAGATATCGTCGCTCTCGATCAAGACGCTGCCGTTTTCATCGTCTCCGATCACGGAATGGGCGATTACGAGTGGACCTTTTACATCAATTCCTGGCTCGCAGAGAACGGATACGCCGACACGACAACGGGCGACGAGGAGTATTTCCGAGCGAAAAAAGAGGATCTCAAAGGGAAAGACGACGAGGAGACCTCACTGCTCCAGACCTCCTTAGGAGCGACTACGACTGCTCTATCCACCATGGGTTTTCCCCCGAACCGAATCCACAGACTCCTCTCTTCCGTCGGACTTGCGGGGACCGTCGAGCGACTGCTTCCTGAGGAAGCGTTACTCGCCGCGCAGGACCAAATCGTCGACTACGAGAACTCCACTGCGTTCCAGATCTTCTACAATAGTCTCGGGATTCACCTAAATCTCGAAGGACGAGAGCCTGAAGGAACAGTGACAGAGGAACAATACGACGAGGTCCGTAGTGAACTGATCGAAGAACTATCGCAGGTCCGCGACCCTGATGGAAATCTGGTCTTTGACGATGTTCTCCGGAAAGAGGAAGTCTACGAGGGGAAGAACATCGAAAAGGCACCCGATATTTTGCTTGTTCCTCGAGATTATCAATACGATGTAAGCGGGTCTATTGTAGAGCCCTTCCGTCGAAATCCGCACAAGAACCACAAGCCGGAGGGAATTTTCGTTACGAACCTCGAGGCGAGTGAACCGCTTGACGACGCATCGATCTACGATGTCGCTCCGACAGTTGCTGCGTCGCTCGGTTTACCGATCGATACACAGGCCGATGGAGAGGTGCTTCCGGTCGTCGAGGATCACGGCAAACGAGCGGACTGGTCTGAAATGACGGAACAGTATCGGACCACCGAGCGAAAGAGCACGGACGGTGATGTCGAGGAACGGCTTGCGGACCTCGGGTACATGGAGTAGTTACGTGATATTTCGGTAGACCTCGTCGGTCCGACGTGCAGCGGCTTCCCAGGAGTACTCGGACCGAACGAGTTCGCGTGCCTCTCGAGCCCATTCTCGTGCCGACTCCGGATCGTCGAGGCTCACTCGGAGCGCGTCCGCGAGGTCGGGCGGTGATTCCGGTGGGACGAGATAGCCGTTCTCTTCGTGATCGACGAACTCCTGAATGCCTTCGACTTCGGTCGTGATCACTGGAATCCCAGAAGCCCAAGCCTCCAGCAGTGTCAGCGGGTGTCCTTCCCACACGGACGGGAGGACGAACAGCTCTGAGGAAGCGTAGTACTCGGGAATCGCTTCGTCTGGGACCCTGCCTTCGAACACGATCCTGTCGCTCGCCGCTGTCGCTCGGGCTTGCTCTTCCAGTTCGTCATCGAGCGAGCCAGTGCCGACGATCACGAGGCGGGTGTCTGGATATTCTTCGGCGATCAAGCCGAACGCCTCGATGAGATCGGAAACCCGTTTTTTTGGGTCTAGCCGGCCGAGAAACAGGATGTCCCGGTTACGTTCCCTATCTCTGTCGAATCGCTCGATGTCGACGCCGTTCGGGATACACGATAGCGACTCATGGTACTCCTCGAGAAGGTCGAGGTGGTGTCTGTTCACGGAGATTACGTGATCGTAATCGAATCCAAGGATGAACTTGTGTTCCAGACGACGTTTGATTCCGGTCAGTCTGGACGTGTCCTTTCCTACACCGGTACTCAGCGCAGTCCCGTGGACAGTGAATACCGCCGGAGTCCCGCTCAGACGGCCACCCAACTGAGTCGGAACTGCCGGTAGAAATGTATGGCCGTGGATAACGTCGTAGTCGCCCCGAAGGAGCTTCGGGACCGGTGTCGCTAACGAGGAAAGTCGGCCGACCGTGTTCCAGTACTCTGTCGCCGGACGTAATCGATTGACCCGAACACGCCCATCTGCGTACCTTTCGGTGTCTGTGTAGGACTCTCCGTCTTTTTCCAGTGCCCGAGTGAAGATATCTACCTCGTGGTCGAACGTTTCGGCTAACGCAATCGACAACTCCTTCGTATGGACTGGCCCGCCACCGGTCGTTGGCCACCAGTCGTCTTGCACCATCGCAATCCGCATCGTTACTTGTACCCCAGTGCTTCGAGTCTATCGTCGATTTCCTCCGAAGTCTCGACATCGTCCGCTACCTCTCCGGTCACATCTGATGAGTGGCGGGTACTGAAATCACGGAGAGCTCTCTGCAGATCAGAAACAGCTTCTGATTCGACATCGGTGAGCGGATCCTGCTCCTCCGGATCGTTTATACAGTCATAGACTGTCCGGTCCGAGTTCTCTTCGGCTTCGATATCGCGCTCTAACAAAACCTTCCATCGCCTTCCACGAACGGCAAATCGGCGAACTCCCTCATTTTCGTTTTCCCCCGTTGCGCTCGCGAAGACGTAATCCTCCCGGTCCGGAATCTCGTAACCATCTGTCTCTCGGGCGGTCACCAGTGGCGTCCCGGCAACACCACCGAGGTTACCGCCCACCTGTTCGAGAATCGTCGGTACAACATCCAATGTACTTACAGCAGCATCTATCCCCATCGCGGAGTCTCCAGGCGGACTCACGAACAACGGAACGTGCAGTAGCGTGTCGTGAAGGTACCGCGGATGTGTGTAGTAGCTGTGCTCGCCGAACGCATCGCCGTGGTCTGCTGTGACGATTACCAACGCATCCTCTAGCCGACCGCGTCGCTCGACCTCGTCAAAGAACGATTCGAACTCCCGGTCTAGGTACTGGATCTCGTCGTCGTAACTATCGCGCAACAGTTGCTGTTCTTCGTCCGTAATCGACTCGGGTTTCTTCCAGGACCGACGGTAGAGGGACTCAGCTTCGCTGGCCGACAGCTCGCGCTCGGCGTAGTGGCGCTCGGGCGCGTGATACGGCCCGTGGGGGTCCATGTAGTGATTCCAGAGGAAGACCGGGCTATCTGCATCATCCAGCCAGTCGAGCGACCGCTCGTTGATCTCGGGGGCACGAGCGTAGTACTGGCCGCCACGATTCAGCACGAACCTGTCGAGGGCCTGCTGTGCGAGCGCGATGATCTTATTCTGGCCGAGTACGAGATCGTCGTAGAACTCGTCGAACCCCGCGTCGAAACCGTACGCTCGCGAGAGGTAGGGGTTCGAATGAAACCCGCCCGTGGCGTACCCTTCGGCTCGGAGACGACCCGCCAGCGATTCTTCCTCGGGCACCTGCGTAAATCCGTTCGCCGCGAACTCGGACGGCCGCTTCCCGGACAGCAGCGGTGGCATCGCCTCCCGGGTGTGAGAACTCACGGAGAAGGCGTTCGAAAACGAAATAGTACGGTCGGCCAGCGAGTCGAAGAACGGCGTCTCCCGGTGGTGGCCGTGACACGAGAGGTGGTCGGCCCGTAGCGCATCGATCGTGAACAGGAATATATCTGGCCTGTCTGACATTCTGTCTGGGCTACCGATCCACACGAGGCAGTATAAAGACTCCTTCTCGCGCAAATGCTAATCCTCATACGAGGGCGGACATATTACCGCGTGTGAACGTCGCCTATCTCACGCCTGTCGTCTATCCGTTCGTGAAGGGCGGTGTGGAAAAACGGGTCCACGAGGTCGGGACGCGTCTGGCCGACCGCGGCCACGATATCACCATCTACTCGCGACACTGGTGGGACGGTCCAGAAACGATGACCCACGAGGGCATGACGCTCCAGGCGATCGGCCCTGCGGGGGAGATCTACGCCGACGGCGACCGGCGTTCGATCCCGAGCGCGATTGGACTCGCCGCTCGCTCGCTCCCGACCGTGCTCCGCAACGATCACGACCTGTTCGTGACGCCCGTCGCGCCGTATTTCCACGTCTCGGCGGCGAAACTCGGGACGCTTCTCGGCCGGACCCCGCTCGTCGTCACGTGGCACGAGGTGTGGAGTGACTACTGGTTCGACTACATGGGACGGCTTGGCCGAGTGGGAGACCTCGTCGAGCGGGCGACCGCGAAAGTCCCCTGCCACCCGGTAACGCCGTCTGAAATGACGGCCGAACGGTTAACACGGATCGGCCCCTCGCGAGCGGAGATCGACGTCATTCCGAACGGGATCGATACGGCATCGATCCGGGACGTACCGACGGCGACGGACGGGTACGACGTGCTCTACGCGGGGCGGCTCATCGAGGACAAGAACGTCGATATGCTTCTCGACGCATTCGACCGGATCGGTCCTGAGGCAACGCTGGGGATCATCGGTGACGGACCGATGCGTGAATCACTGGAGGTGCACGCGAACAGCCTCAACTGCAGCGATCGCGTTACGTTCCTGGGGTTCCTGAAAGAATACGAGGACGTACTCTCACACATGCGAGCCGCTCCGCTGTTCGTCTCGCCGTCGTTCAGGGAGGGATTCGGAATTACGCTGCTCGAGGCGATGGCCGCCGACTGTACGGTGATCACGGTCGATCACCACTTTAGCGCGGGTAGCGAGGTGGTCGGCGACGCCGGCTTCGTCACCGAACCGACCGTCGAAGGGATCACCGGCGCGCTCGAACGGGCACTCGACGGTGAGCGTCCACCGCGGGACCCAGTCGATGCGGCGGAAGCATACGACTGGGACCGCGTCACCGACCGGACGGAGTCCTGTTACGCCCGGGTCCTGAGCGCCTGACTGTCACCTTGTTCGGAAATTCTTCGGTTCTTATTTACGAACTCCCTCCGTCCCGTGAGACGTACTTCGAAGGTCGATCTCGTATGAGCCTCACCGGTCGCCGACGCTTCGTCCACGGAAACATCGTCTGGCTCCTCGCCACAGCGCTGGCACTGGTGCTCCTCGACGCGCTCACCCTCGAGCTCTTTTTTGTCGTCGCGTTGATCGGGTTTCTCGTCACGCTCGAACTCGCTACTCCAGTCTCAGTCACGCCACAGTGGCGCCGCCGCCTCCGCTGGATCGTCGCGGTCGGTCTGCTCATCTTCGGCTACATCGTCGTCAGACGCATCCTCGCGATTCTCCCGGCGGGTGTCTTCCCATGAGACCCCCCTGGGAACGCGTCTCGTACCCGCGAGCGCTCCTCGTCGCCCTCGTTGCAGTCCTCACGATCACGCTCCTCTACGGAGGGCTCACGTCCACCACGGCCTTTGGTGCGTACAACTCGGCCTGGGACGGGGCGACCGACCTCCGAGACCTCTCGGAGCAGTACGATGGCGAGACGGTCCTCCTGCAGAACACCACGACGTACGCCGACCAGTCGCCGAACCGAACCATCGGTATCGTGCTCTCGCCCGACTCCGACTACACGCCGAGAGAAGCCCAACGCGTCGAACAGTTCGTCCGCGCGGGTGGCACGCTGATCGTCGCGGAGGACTTCGACTCACAGTCGAACGTACTCCTTGACGCTATCGGCGCCACCGCGCGCTTCAACGGCAGCCTGCTCCGAGACGAACGCAACCACGACACCGCGCCGACGCTCCCGCTCGTCGAGAACCTCTCGACCCACCCCTACACACGGTCGGTCGACCGCCTGACCCTCAACCGCGGCACACCGGTCGAACCCGGCAACGCCACCGTCTTGGCGACCACGACCAACTACAGCTACGTCGACGCGAACCTGAACGGTGACCTCGGCGACGCTGAGACCATGCGGCGGTACCCGGTCGCGACTGTCGAAAGCCTCGGCGCGGGCGAGGTCGTCGCCGTCGGCGACCCGAGCCTGTTCATCAACGCGATGCTCGAACGCCCGGGCAACCGGCAGTTCGCCCGCAACCTCTTTGACGCCCACGAGACGCGACTCGTCGATGTCTCCCACCTCGAGGCGCTCCCGCCGCTCGTCCGCGCGCAGTTTGCCCTGCGGGACTCCCCGCTCCTGCAGGTCGGCATCGGCCTCTCGCTGGTCCTCCTCGTCGCCTACCTGAGTGAGGCAGCGACGCTCGCCACCGCGCTCCGGCGACGACTCGCTCCCGGGCCGGCCGACCCACAACTGGCAGACCACACGCCAGCAATCAACAGCGCGACCGGGGACCGGACGACGCCGGCCGACCGCGGTGCGGTCGAACGGTGGGTTCGCGAGCACCACCCCGACTGGGATCCCGACCGCGTGCGGCGAGTGACGGACAGGATTATGAAGGACTCCCCGAAACGTAGGGGCGATGACTGATCCGTCGGAGCTCTACGCCGCCCTGGAGGAAGAGGTCGGAACCCTCATCGTCGGGCTCGAAGACCAGGTCGGCCTCCTGACGATCGCCGTGCTCACCCGCGGCCATATTCTTCTCGAAGGCGTCCCTGGCGTCGCGAAGACATCCCTCGCGAACGTCTTCGCGACGGCCACGGGCCTCGACTACAACCGCATCCAGATGACGCCGGACATCCTCCCTGCGGATATCACGGGAACGAAGATCTACAGAGAAGAGGCCGGACAGTTCGATATCCAGTACGGGCCGATCTTCTCCAACCTCGTCGTCGCCGACGAGATCAACCGCGCGACGCCCAAGACACAGTCCGCGTTGCTGGAAGCGATGGAGGAGAACCAGGTGACCATCGAGGGCGACACCTATCCCCTCGCAGAAGTGTTTATGATCATCGCGACGCAGAACCCCATCGAGATGGAGGGGATCTTCGAGCTCCCGGAGGCCCAGCGCGACCGCTTCCAGATGAAAGTCTCCGTCGACCTCCCCTCGCGTGAGGACGAACTCACCCTCGTCGACCGCTTCGACGACGACCCGACGCTCGTACCCGAGGACATCGAGCAAGTCGTCGACCGTGACGACATCCAGACAGCCCGTGAGGTCGTCGCGGACATCCACATCGACGAGGATATCGAGGAATACATCGTCGATATCGTCGGCGCGACGCGCGAGCACCCGGATCTGGCCCACGGCGCGTCTCCGCGGGCGACGCTCGCTTTCCTCAACACGGCCAAGGCACGCGCGGCCATCTTCGGCCGCGACTACGTCATCCCCGACGACGTGAAGGCCATGGCTGAACCCATCCTCGCGCATCGGCTCATCATGAGCACCGAGGCGGAACTCGGCGAGGTCGACCGCTCGGATATCGTCGCCGACGTGCTCGAATCCGTCGTCCCGCCGGGTGGTGGTGAAGAGGAGTCAGTGGAGACGGAGCCCGTCGAGCAAGAGTAGCGAACGCATCTCCAGATCACTGGCTGCGCCGTGTGCGTTTTCTGGCAACGGGTACGTGACATTCTCTGAGGTGAACTGTGTTGCAAGTCGATTTGTGCAGTCGCCGAGTCTGAATCGAACGCGCTACGCTCTATCAGGCTGTCTCGATGATGTCTCGAAACAGGATGTGCCCGCAATCCGTACACTTGAGCACTCGGTCGCCTTTGAACCTTTCCGCGGTGGTCTCTGCCTGGCAGTCACTGCATTCCACATCCGCGTCGATCATGACGTTGTTCAGTATGTTACACATAGGGTGTTAAAACCCTGTGTCGCCGCAGAAATACGCTCTCTGACAGAACGTCGCTCACGACCCGGAGTCGTGGTCGCTCCACCGAAGCGTAATTAGATACGCGTCGCGGCCCTCCTCGACCACGTCGACCTCGACGGTCACTGGTTTGTCCAGCGTACGCGCCAGCGCGACGGCGTACAACGACACGACAGGGCTGTCGAACCGTTCAGCCGACCCGTAGACCGTCTCTCCGACGCCGACCGTCAGGCGCCCCCCCTCGGCGCTCGTGTCGACTCGCGCGTGGTCGACGAGTTCGAACTGCTCGACGAGCGCGTTGCCAACTTGTTCGACGAGCGGGACGGGGCGGTCGGCGCCGTTCCCGGGCAACGCCTCTAGGAGTGACTCGTAAAGCGGGCTTCCGGTCGGCGTGAACGTCGCGCCGCGGGCCGCCTCTTTTTCGGGAACGACCAGGGCGTCGTCGAGCGCGTCCTCGCTCGGGATCTCGTAGGAGTCGTACTGCGGCACGAACAGGCGTGCTCGACGTGCTCCCTCCCCGACCGAGACGTACACGCGCTCGTCGGTGAGTCCGAGTTCGCCGACTAGCTCGGCCCTGTCGTCGGCCATCGTCTCGTAGACGCCTCGGCCGATGTCCGCAGCGACGAACCGCTCGGGAGTCAGGTAGAAAGTGAGTAGACCGCCGAACAGCCCGATCGAACCCAGTACGAGCAACACGTCGCGAAGGCTGGGTACGAGTGCAGCGCTGGCGACGCCGACCAGCCCGAGCGCCGCGAGGCCGGCCGCGGTCCGCCGGTACTGGGTGGTCCGCGCTCGTTCGTACGTCGCCCGCAACTGCTGGTTGCGCTCGCGGAGTCGTTCGAGTTCGACGACGAGTTCGTCGCGCGAACGACCGGATTCGTCGGCGTCGCCACCCGGTATCCCGTCGTTCCCCGACGGTCTCTCGGTTCCAGCCACTGAGCCGGGTGCATCGTCCTGACTCATCTATTCTCACCGAACTCGGAGAGCGCGATTAAATCCAGGGATACGAAACCGGTCGCGCTCGCGACCAGCACGGCCAGGGCAGTCAACCACTGAGCCCCCGCGAGGCTGTGCGTCGCGACTGCGACCGTCCCTACGAGCGCCAGCGCGACTACCACGGCAGTCGCGTCTCGGAGGCGACTGTCGGTCACTGTCGTCGTCAGCAGCAGTCCACAGAGCGCAGCTGCGGGAAGCGCCGTCGAGACGGCCGATGCCTCGGCCGGCACGAACGCGGCGACCGCGGCCTGCCCGACGACGAAGACGGCCGGGTTCGGGAGAACGATCCAGACGATGGCGAGGAGCAGCGTCACTGCGACTCCGGGAACGCCGGCCGTGGTCCAGAGCGCGACTCCGACAAGTGCGAGGACGAGGAGGTCGGCGCCCGAGCGCCAGCACTGGTCGGTCCAGCCCGTGTGCTCGGTCGCTCCGCCGCTGTGTCTCTCGTCCGGGTCCGCATCCCGTACGCTCATCGATTCCTCCCCGTCGGTCGGTCGCGTCCGGGTGCGCTCGCGAGCACGGTCGAGAGCCTGTCCGCAGGCCCGACTTCGAAGGCAGATACGTCCGACAACGACGCCAGCTCGCGGCGATACCTCTCGAAGTCGACGTACGCCTCGTAGGCCGCGTCGAGGTCTTCTAACCCGCCCGGTTCAAACAGCGCCGTCGGCGTCAGGAAGACCAGCACCGGGCCCCGTAACCTCGCGACCTTGACCGCCTCGCGGAGTTCGGTCCGGTGGCCGTCGTCGGTGACGATGACCGTCCAGCGCGCGCCGCCGAGTGTCGACGGGGCCGCGTCGACGGCTCGAAACAGCGGCCGGTCGCTGATCGTCCGTACGTACGCGTCCGGACGCTCGAAGAACGGCCGCAACCGCCCGGCGAACGCCGAGCTGTCGCCATCCAGTCGCTCACCGATCGCCTGGACCCGGGCGGGAGAGGTCGGTGTCGGTGACGGTCGCTGTGGTGTCGCCCTGTCGCTGTCCGGGGTCGGTTCGACCGCTTCGATGTGACGGCGGATCCGCTGGAGGTGGTCCAGGTCGGCCCGCGGTTCGAACATGCCGGTAACACCGCCGTCACCAACCGTTTGACAGCCGATCCGGTCAGACAGATCGTCCGCGCTGTCGACGAACGCGAGCGCGACAGTGCGGGCGTACGCGAACTTCGACTCGCCGGGAGGACCGGTTCCCATCCCCGTGCGGTGGTCGACGACCAGCCGCGTCTCGCGGTCGGTCTGGCTGGTGAACTCGCGGACGTGCGTCTCGTTGAGCCGGGCGGTCGCCTTCCAGTCGATCCGGCGCAGCGCGTCGCCGGGAACGTACTCCCGTACTTCCGTGGGTTCGAGTCCGCGTCCCGTTCGACCGGTCTTGTGCTGGCCGAACCCGGTCGCGACGGGGTCGCCGCCTTCTCCAACGTGTACTCGCCGCGGCCGCCGCGGTTCGACCGTCACCGTCGGCCGCTCCGTACTCGGTTGGAGCGTCTGCTCGAACAGTCCCAGCCGGTCGCGCGCTGTCAGTGTCGCCGGCGGGAACCGGAACGTCCCTGCGACTGGCCACGAAAGCTCGAACGTCCCCCTCACGTCGGCTGCACGTCCCTCGAGAATGAGGGACTCGGCGTTTCCCTCGGCGCCCACCGGCACGGACGGGTCGACCCGGAGCGTGAGCGAGTGTGTTGGCTCGACCTGTGCAGCGACTGTGAGAAACGTCGCCGCTTCGGTCACCGTCCGGCTGGCCGAACTGGCCACTTCCAGCTCGAGGGCCGCCGACACGGCTCTGAGCCCCACGAGGAATCGATACTGCTGGGCGAGCAGCCACGCGCTGACGCCACAGACGCCGACGAGCGCGGCGTCGGAGCCGACGACTACCGCCCACCCGCCAGCCACGACTGCAAGGGCTGCGAGCACCCAGAATCGCCCCGTGGGCTGCATTGCCTGTTCTGTTAGCGTCTGGATAGTTGAGGGTACTGGTTGCTACGCCTCGCCGGGCTTCGGTAGACTCGCCCACGGCCTTCCGCTCTCCCGCGATGTCGAAACCGGTGTGTAAACGGAACTGCTTTACCCCTCTCTCGACAGTATCCCGGACGGATAATGGACGGTCGACCGCGAGAGTTGGCCCTCGTTGCCCTCTCGCTCCTTCTCGTCGTCGGTTCGGTTCCCGTCTCCGGAGCGCTCGTGAGCGACACAGCCGTCGCCGTGACCGATTCCGGAGATGTCGTCGAGCGCGGGGCCGCTCACGACGCCGGATTCAGTCCACAGGTCACCGATCCGCCTGACAACTCGACCCGCCAGCACGACAACCCTGCGAACGTCTCCGAGGCGGGCGACCTGCTCGGCGTCCGTGACTGGCTGTCGAACCGGATGCTCGACCGCCTCTCGACGGGCGCGGTCCAGCTCGACCAGGGGCAGTACGAGCGGGCGCGCTCGTTGCTCGGTGACGAGTTCGGGTCGCGACTCGACCAGTACGTCGACGTGGTCGGCGAGACGGAGACCGAGAGCGACGACGACAGCGACGACCCCTACCGGACGACGCGGCGCACACAGCGCAACCTCACCGAGACGGTCCGTTCCTACGATGAGACCTACGAGGACTACGAAGAGGCCGTCTCGGCGGACAACGAGACCGCGGCACGCGAACACGCCCGTCGCCTCCAGCGCCTCGCGTCGGACGTGCGCCAGCTCAACCGGACGACCGTCCGAGGGTACCAGCGCTTGGAGACCCGGACGGGGACGGATCTAGACCAGGCGGTCACGAGCATCGAGGCGGTCGCCGAGAACGTCACCGAGCGCCAGCAGGAAGTCGATATGGCGCTGTTCACCGAAACCGACCTCGCGGTGTCGCCGGACTCGGCGTCGATCGCCTACACCGACCCTCTGCGCGCGAGCGGACGGCTGACCACGGTCGCGGGCGAGCCCGTCGCGGACCGCGAGGTGCGCCTCCGGGTCGCCGGGCGGACCCGGACCGTTCGGACGAACGACAGCGGGGCCTTCCAGCTGGTGTACCGGCCCCGGACCGTCCGGGTGGACCGGTCGTCGCTCACCGTCCGCTACGTCCCGGCCGACGCTGCGCCGTACCTCGCCGCGAATGACAGCGTCGCCGTCGACATCGAACAGGTCACAGCGGACCTGACGGTCGAGCGGGCGACGGCGGAAGCCGCCTTCGGCGACCGCGTCGGGGCCACCGCGCATCTCGCGATCGACGACCGGCCCGTCCAGGGTGTCCCCGTCCGGGCGATGGTCGGGGGGACCACGCTGGGACGAGTCCCCTCCGATGAGGACGGCCTCTCGTCGGTGAACGGGTCGCTCCCCGTGACGGTCACCACCGGAAACCGGTCGCTGTCGGTGACGGCCGGGACGAACCGGTCGGCGGTCACGGCAGGGCCGACCTCCCACACGGTTCGGGTCCAGTCGACCGCGACGAACCTCACCGTCACCGCCGACCAGCCCACTGCCGAGATCGCGGTTTCGGGACAGCTCGCCACGGTTGACGGGCGACCAGCGAGCGGTCGCACGGTCGAAATTGTAGTCGACGACGCCGTCACGGAAACGGTTCGGACGGGCCCCGATGGAGCTTACACCGTCGGAGTTGACCCTGGCGCGCTCGGGGCCGCCGACAATAAAACCGTCACCGTTCGGGCACGTTTCGACGGTGATGGAACCAACCTCGACGGCGCCGCGGCGACGACGCGGCTCATCTACCGGAACGGGACTGTGCGCGGGGGCACAAACAGCAATAGTGGCCCCTTACCGGGCGGCCTGAACCCCGGCGACGGCCCGGTGTCACCCCTCGCGCTCGGTGGCCTCGCCGCACTCGCGGTCCTTTTTACGGTCCTCCTCGCGCTCCGGCGGAGGTATGCAGGCGACGCCGACAGGTCACCGGACGGCTCTGCGACCCCCGACGACGACGGTACAGACGAGGCCGCAAACGGCGGACCAGAGACGGGAGGTGTCGCCACGACGGGGTCGGGCACTGCCGGTCTCGACTTCGGCCCAGCGGAGTCGTTCCTGACTCGGGGCGACCGGGCCGCGGCGGTCCGATACTCCTACCAGCATCTCCGGAGTCACGTCGCCGCGGAAGTCGGCGCCGCCGAGTCGGACACCCACTGGGAGTTCTTCGAGCGCTGCCGGGCTGACGGGATGAGCGACGCGCGCCTCGACGCCGTCCGCGACCTCGTTGAGGCCTTCGAGGCCGTCGAGTTCCGTCCCGACCCCGCCGACCCAGACGCCGAAGCGCTACTGGCGGCCGTCACCGACCAGTGGCCCACGCAGTCGGCCTGATCCCCTCCGCTGCTCTCGGTCGACGGTGTGGCGGCCGAAGTGGCGATATGCGAAACGTAACACTCGGCGAAACGTTACGCCGGTCGAATGTAACACTGGTCGAGATGTAACGCTAGCCGAACGTAACTCTGGTCGAGACGCAATCCCGGTCGGACGTAACACGGGCGGTGTTACCCAGTGGGGTCTGCAACCCGGTCAGGCGGTGACGTTGACCCAGAGGTGCGTTTCGCGGTAGGCGTTGTCGATGGTCGGGTCCTGTGGCGGCGAGCCGCGGTACAGCAGGAACAGCAGCCGCAGGTTCGTCCCTTCGAACGTCGGGGTGACGGTGCGCTGGATGTGGGAGGTCTCGTTATGGTCGAGCGTCTGCCCGAACGTCCCCAGTCGCTCCGAACGGGTCACCGTCGAGTAGTTGGCAACCTCCGTCGACGCGTTCGACCGCACGACCGATTCCGAGAGGTTACCCACGCGAACCCGCTGGAGTTTCGAGACGACGGTATACTCGGTTCGCTCGTGTTCCTGGTTGCCGATGCCGACCACCAGGGGTCGCCCCTCGTCGACGGTGAACTCCGTCGGATAGTTGTCGGCGACCAGCTCGCCGTCGTCGCCCTCGGTCAGCAGGTAGAACTCGGAGAACTGCTCGCCCTGCTGAGGGACGAGCACGGCGTAGCCGACGCTCGACGTGGCCAGGAGGACGCTCGCGACGAGCGCGACGTTCAGCACCGCGTCGGTTCGCGTCGCCGGGGCGAACAGCTCCGAGCGGCCGGCGGCGACCCACTCGCGGTACGGAACCCGGAACCGCTCCGCGGCGGGCAGCTCCCACCGACGGTAGGCCGCGACGGCGACGGCGATTACGGTAAAGCCGCTCAGGCTGACAAGGATCGGCACCAGCCGGATCCCCCACGGGGTGAAGTTGAGCACGAGCCCGATCAGCGGGACGATTGCGATGCTCAGCCCGAACGACAGCGCGACGCGTTCGAGCCCGTCGATCCCGCGGTCACCCGCACCTTCCGTGCTGGCTTTGGTGTCCGTATCCGCGGCGTCCGCCTCGGTGGCGTCCGGTGTCTCGGATTCACCGTCGCTTTGGTCGTCGTCGAACGGGAGCGGCGCGTTCCCGCGTTCGGGGAACAGCGCCGCGACGAACGCGTAGCCGGGGACGAAGAGGACGAACGCGAGGCCGAAGATGACGCGCAGCGGCGTCTCCCGAACCACCGGTGCGAGCGCGGCCACGTCCGTCAGGCCGACGACGGCGACCGCAGCGGCCAGATCCGCCGGGAGCTGTCGCACCCCGCGGTGGAGTCTGAGAACTGTCCGCGTGATCGGGTTGTGGCTTCCGTCCGCGACGGCCGGTCTGTCGTCCACGCACCGTGGTAGGCTCGCTTGTCACAATAAGTCTGCTCCTCCGGTCGGAGCGGCGATGACGCGCCGTCTTCGGGCCCTTCCACCGAAACACTCACCTGAGCCCCGAAGGAATGGACTCGACAGACTTTCCGAATGAGCTACGCCCGGGTGTTGCTGGTTCGCTGGTCGCGTCGGGACGTGCTCGCGGTCGCCGCACTCGCGGCAGTCGTCGCTTTCCTCACCGGCGCCGGGCTGTTCTACACTGCCGCGGCGGACCGCCCGACCGACCTCGCCAGCGGGTACCAGCCGGCGGGCGAGGTCCGGGAGTTCGCGTCGGTCGACCGCGCCCGCCGCGCGGGCGCCGACGACGCCTTCGTGCTCCCGTTCGCGACACTCGACTCCGGTCGACTCGTTGTCGGCCTCGACGCCGCGGACCGACAGCGAGCCAAGCGGCTCGACATCGTCGTCCCGACATCCCCCGAGGACGGCCTCGGCAGCCCTTCGCCGGGCGCACCTTCGTCCGTGACTGTCCGCCACGACGGGGAAGCGACCGCGTTCGCCGTCTCGCGGGTCGGCGACGGCGGGCTCGTCCCCGACCGGTGGTACGTCGCCCGGCCGGGCGTCGTCGAGACGCTCGGACCCTCGGGTGCCCTTCTGGTCGAGGCGCCGACTGATGCTACGGGAGAGCGCCAGGCTGCGACGCGCGACGGGGCGACGACGGTCCTCCGCGGGACGCTCCTCTTTTTCGAGCGCGGGACCGAGCAGATCCTCCGCGGGTTCGGGCTGTTGGTCGCGGCCGCGGGCGTCCTCGCGGCGGTCACGGTCACGAGCGTCGTCCGGATGACCGTCGCCGACCGTGTCGAGACGATTCAGGTCGTCCGCGCGACTGGCGCGACGCCAGCCCGGGTGTTGGCCCTGTTTGCGGCCCGCGGCCTCTTGCTCACGCTGGCGGCCGTCGCAGCGGGCTACGCGATCGGGGCGGTCGTCAGCTCCCTGATCACGTCCATCGCCGTCTCGGTCGGACTCTCGACAACGCTGGCGCCGCGGGTATCGGCCGACGCGGCCGCGTTGCTCGCCGTCACGTATCTCCCCCTCCTCGCCGTCGGCTTCGCGGCCGGGGCTGTGGCGGCGCTGCCGGCCGCCCGTCGACCGCCCGCGGCGCTCACTGACCCGTCGAGCGGCGGCCTGACAGCGCTCGGGCGACTCGGCGTCGGCCTGCCCGCCGCGCTCCGGTTGCGCGTGCTCGACTGGCGGGCCGTCGTTCCGACTGCGGCGGTCATCGCCGTCTTCGCGACGCTCGTGTTGCTTGTCCTCTCGGGGGGCGCCGTGGCCGGGCCGCTCGCTGGCGAGTCGAGCGCGACCGTCCTGGAGTCGGGCGCGATCCACCCGATCGCCAGCAGTGTCCCGCAATCACACGCCGCGGCGTTCCGCGACGCGGGGATCGCAGCGAGCCCCGAGATCCTCATGTTCAGCGTCGTCGGGGACCGGCCGACCATCGTCAGGGGCGCCCGCTACGACGACTTCGCGGCGGTCACGGACGCCGAACTGCGCCGCGGGCGACCTGCCCGGGAACCCGGCCAAGCGATGGTCGGGAGCGACCTCGCGCGCACACACGACCTCGCGGTCGGCGACACCGTCGTCGTCGGGAGCGGGCTGCAGCCGACACTCGACCGCGTGACGGTCGTCGGCCGATACGACGCCCCCGGCGCCTACGACGACCAGCTCCTGGTGTCGCTGGCGGCCGCGCGCCACCTCTCGACCAGAGACGACGGGTCGGTCAACTTCGTCCGCCTCGAACGCGCCCCCGACGGCGAGGCGCTGGCCGACGGCGTGCAGGTGCTCGACGTCACCCTCGACCAACCGACGACGACGCCAACGGTCGGCGTCAACGTCTCGCTCGTCAACGTGGCCGACACGACGGCCGAGCGGACCCTCACCGTCGCGCTCGGCGAACAGCGGCGCACGCGGTCGGTCACCGTCGGGCCGCGCGAGCGGCAGGAGGTCCGGTTCGCGCTGCCCGTCCCGTCGCCTGGTACATACCGGCTCTCGGTCGGGGACCGCACCCAGACCGTGACGGTTCAGCCGCCCGACGCGCTCACCATCGGTGGACTCCCTGATGCCGTCCCGCCCGGGAGTTCCCCACAGTTCCGGATCGAGAGGGTTGCCGGCGGACCGGCCACGAACGCGACTGTCGAGGTCGGGGAACGGTCCGAACCAGTCGGTCCGGACGGGCGCGTCCGCGTCACATTCCCGGCGGCGGGTACCGTCACCGTCCGCGCGACGGCTGGCGACCGGACCGTCGAACGGACGGTCGCCGTCGACCCGAACGCGACGCGGCGGCTCGGGACGGCGGTCCGGGTCCGCCCGCGCAACGTGAGCGAACTCACGGCGCCGACGGCGGCGGTTCGGCTCTCGAACCCGTGGAACCAGACCGCCCGCCGGACGGCGGCCGTGCGCGGGCCCGGCGACACCGCCGAGCGGGCCGTCGCGATCGAGCCCGGTGAATCGACCGCGTGGTCAGTCACGCTCCCGCGCCGCCCGCGCGGCGAATACGCCGTTGCGCTGGCGCTCAATGGCAGCCGCGTCGACGGAACGACTTACCGGGTGGTCGGCGGCAACGGCGTCTCGACGGTCGCGCTCCGCAACGCCGACGTCGCCGAGGGTGGCGGGCTCGGCGTTGCGATCGCGACAGTGTTCGGCAACCTGCAGGTGATCGTCGCCGCATTAGTCGCGCTGGCGGGGCTGATGGTGAGCGGAACGCTGGTCGCCTCCTTCGCCAGGACGATCCACGCTCACGAGCGGACGCTGGGGATCCATCGCGCGACCGGCGCCTCGCCGCGCCGGGTAGTGACGCTCCTCTGTCGGGACGGCTTGCTCGTGGGGGTCGCCGGCGTCGGCGCGGGCGTCACCGCTGGCGCGGTCGCGCTCCTCGCACTATCGTCCCGGGGAATGCTCGTCTTCTTCGGGATCAGCGTCACCCCCTCGTTCACCCCGGCGCGGCTCGCCCTCGTCGCCGGCGGGGCGCTCGTTCTGATCGCCGTCGGCGTCGTCGTGCCGGCGGTCGCCCTCGTCCGACGCCCGCCCGCGTCGCTCTTCGGCGGCGACACCGGGGCTCCCGCCGGACCCGACACCGCTATCGAACTCCCCGGCGACGAAACTGCGGTCGGGGCCGGCGACGACCGCGGAGATTCGGAGGGTGGCGAGCCGTGAGCGAGCGCTGGACGCCGCGCCGCACGCTCGCGGCGCTGACGGCGGTCTTCGCGATCGGGGTCGCCCTCCGTGCGCTCCCGCTGTGGCAGTCGCCGCTCCCGTTCAACCCCGATGGACTCGTCCACGCGCGCAACGCCCACCGGACTGTCCGAACCGGCCGCTTCCCGCTGTCGATCATGGCGACCGACGATCTCGGGTTCGGCGCCCTCCTCGCCGTCGCCCAGTCAGTTACCGGCGTCCGCAGCGTCGCGCTTGGCCAGCCACTGATCGCCGCCATCGGAACCGTCCCCGCGCTGGTCGCGGGCGCGCTCGCCGCGCGAACGAGCCGCCAGCTCGGCCTGGCACCGGGCCGCGCCCGTTTCGCTGGCCTCCTCGCGACCCTCTTGCTCGCCGTCGAAGGGATCTACCTCTACCGGTCGATGCCCGTCGACGAGCAGACGCCAGGGCTCTCGCTGCTCGCTATCGCCGTCGTCGCCGTCGTCGCCGCGCTCTGGTCGGACGACCGGCGCTGGTTCCTCGTCGCGCTACCTGCACTGCTGGTCATCCCGCCGCTCCACAACCTCGAAGGGTTCGTCCTCGGACTCACCCTGCTGGTCCTCGCCGGGCTGGCGGCGCTCCCCTGGACCCGAAGCCGAGCCCGCGCGCCCGCGGCGCTCGCACTCGCAGTCGGGTTCTGGGCGTACTTCGCGGCCTACAACGTCGGCCTCGCCCGGCTCACGCCCGCACGGATCATCCAGACCGGCCGACTCACGGCCGCGCCCGGGCTGCTGGTCGCGTGGCTGATCCTCTGTCTCGCCGTCGTCGCGCTCGTGTCGCGCTCGCGCCCCCGCTCGCAGCGAGCTCTGCTTGCCGTCCCGTTCCTGGCGCTGTTCGCCCTGTTGGCGGTCAACGCCGTCTCCCCGGTGTTCCCGGGGACGCCCGCAACGGCGCGCGGAACCCTCCTCCCCGCACTCCCCTTGCTCGTGCCGATACTCGCTGCCGTCTGGGCGTATCCCTTCCTCCGTCGGGCGCCCGAGGCAAACGTCGCAACGGTCGCTCTCACTGTGGGACCGCTCGCGCTGGTCGGGTTCGCCCTCTCGGCCGCGCTGACCCCGGCGTATCTCGACACGGCGGTCCGCACTCACTGGTTCCTGCACCTCCCCGTGCTGGCGCTCGCCGCGGTCGGGTGCGCCGTCGCCTTCCGGTCGGTCGTTCCCGACCGACAGCAGGTGCGGACGCTCGTCGTCTGCGCCCTCGTCGTCACCGTCGCCGTCAGTATCCCGGTCGCGTTCGCTGGGCTCTCACTGCACCCCTACAAGGGGGTAACGACGACCGGAGAGTTTGCCGCCTCGACGTTCGCCCACGAACACATCGACGGCTCGTGGACGAGTGATAACCACCTCGTCAGGATAACCAATTACCACTCGACAGACATCTCTGGGACCGAAACAACGTTGTACGACTGGATCACCAATCCCGATGCGCCACCACCGAACTGTCCCGTCGTAACCAAGGAATCGTGGGTGACCGTCGGTGCTCAGTTCTTCCCTCGGCCCCCAGCCATGGTTGCATCGGACCGATTTAGGTCGCTACATCACCGTGCTCACCGAGTCTACCACGGCGGATCGACCCAGACGCTAACTGTCCTCGCACCACGTCGAATGTCGACAAGTCAGTGTTAGGTGTCTCTCTGTAGGCTATCGGGTCGTCCATTCACCCGCCTGATATTCGAAAACAATATCAAACTATCGAAGATTTACAGCAGATCGAAACACTCTCATCGAATATCGAGGCACAGTCGATAAATCCACTTGGCAACTCACATCGGTCAAGTGGAATAGTCGGATCGTGCCTGTGACCGACGACAGAGAGATGGTCCTATCTTCAGGCTTCCCGATGCGATTCGGGGGAAGACTTCACAATCAAGCTCGGCGTGCTTCGCTTTGAGGCGCCATCAGACTCGGCGCCCCTCATCAAATTCTTCTCAGAGACACCACGCCAGCCACCAAAATCACAGGATCTGTGGCCCTCTCGGCGACTTGTCTTTCAGGGCCATTCCAGGGCAGAACTATCACGTCTTGAAATATTAGGCGATAGCATTGTTGAACCTCGAAGTACGCGAGTCCCGAAGTTCGATCGCTGTGGTGAGAATCCACTCGCTGGAGTTCCTTGTCGGATATCGGTGAACTACCGGACGAACTCGCGACCGACATCTATCAACCATTGCAAACGACGAGTACACTCCTCTACGATCAGTGTGGATATTCTGGGCCTGATGCTTATGCGCTTGATGACCTCACAGTGATCGACCCACCGCTCGGGCAGACGATATTTGTCACTCCGACGCTTAAAATGAAACACTGAGCCGTCTCGACGAAACCCTCTGTTTCGGGTAATCCTGCCGTTTCGTCACAGCAGCAAGCGCTTGAGCCCGATACTCATCCCGATGAACAGAATCCCGCCAGCAAACACCACCATACCTGTGCTTACGTCGAAATAGCCGACAGTACCGGCTGAAAACACCGTCCCGGCCAGCCAGACGGAGTTTTTCAACATCCCGGTGAACGGAGGTGCACCCCCTCGTATTCGACTCATCAGAGCGACCGATGACAGCATCACCGCGACCAACACGCTCAGACCTGATACAATGCCACCGCCAAATCCGACAACGAGGTCCACCCGGGTCTGTAGGATTCCGAAGCCGAGGTATCCGTTCTCTCCGTAGATAGCTCTGCCCTGGAGGTCTCCACTTTCATCGTCATCGATGGAGGCTGCTGTTTCTCTCCCGGCGGCCTCCCTATCGTCGGGCGTCGGATTGCTCGTGCCGTCGAGATCCGATTCCGAACTCGGAGTCGTAACCGTCGGTATCGGCTGGACTGGCGTCGTTCCAGAACCTGCGGGCGTCGCCCCTGCTGGTAGCGTATCCGGTCCCTTCTGTACGAGCAGCCAGGTGTCCGGAGGCGTCATCTGACCCATCCCGCCCATAATTCGCCACTGTGAGATGTTCATTGTGAGCTGGGCCCGCATCATGAGCTCCATCGTCCGCGCGGACTGCTCGGCCTGCGAAGGCACGTCGACGTCACCGACGCGTGAGCGGTTGTATACGACGAGCGTGTGCCCTGCGTCCAGGTTCGGGTCGATCTGTTCGGCCTCGACGACTCGGCCCGTCATGCGATATTCTCCATCTTCGGGCATCGTCGGCGTCTGTTGAACCGTGTTCGAAAGCCCGACGTACCGCACCGTCCCCTCAGACGCCCCGGAAGACGAATCCCACAAGGCGCCCGTGTGGACCACCGTGTCCGCGAGCAACGGCCCACAGCCGGAGAACGGGAACTCGACCGCATTCTCGCCGTCACACGAACTCGTCGCGGCCATCGTCTCCTGGGCAGAGAGGCGCGCACCCGTCCCGCTCGCTGTGACCGTCACAACATCTCCAACGTCATCGTCGTCGATCTCGGTGACGCTCTCGATTCGTTCGCCCGACGGCTGGGCCCGACTCGTGTAGTAGGTCTGCGAGCCCGAGTAGTCACTACTGGCAAGCGTGACTCGACTTTCGCCGCCAGTGTACCAGGCTCGGTCTCCATACGCAATCGCAGACGCAGACTGGTTGTCCGATTGCAGGACGACCGGAGCGGGAAGCGACGAATTCCGCTGGTTGAACAGGACCGCTCGAACCGTTCGGCCGGGTTGTGCCAACCGTTCCTGATCGGCGCCTACCGTTCCGAAGAGCCCGGGCTGTGTAGTCCCGCTCAGGTCCAACGCTATCGGGAAGTGCCGATACGGCCCCTGTGTCTCGACCAGTTGTCCGTCGTGGGCACCCTGGTCAAGAGAAGTCATCGGCACCGATTGCGCGTTGTAGTTAAACGAAACTGAATCGGCGAAGAGGGCCTGTGTCCGTGCATCCAGCGGGAGCGTCGTACCGCTCACGCTCGCTCTGGCAGTCTCTGGAGATTCGTCGGTGAATACCAGATACGTCATTTCACCGGCATCGAGGGCGAAGACGTTCGACCGGGGTTGGACATCGAGTCGGGCTGTCCAGTTCAGTTGCTGACTGAGTAGCTGCTGTTGGTTGCGTTCGTGTATCTCGACCGCAACACCCGAGACGTCCTCCGCTGCAGCGGCCACCCCAATAGCGGCAACCGCAGAGAGCAGGATACTCAGACAGATTACCGCGCGAATTTGCATATCTTCCTCTATATTCAGTTCCGATTGATAATATCTTTCAAATCTTTCACACATCTGCTGGCGATGTCGGGTACATCGCCACTGATTCGCCGCCAGCAACCACGGATACCTCTGGACCTCATGGCGCCAATCGGCAGTCCAATACTTGGCTCCCCTCGTTTCTATTAGATAATATACGGGATTTACATACAGAAACTCTTCAAGCGAGATGACCCACACACCTCGCAACGAGTGAAAGCGAACATTACATGACGGCCACTCAGGTGCTGTCGAGCGCCTCGACGATGATCTCTGGATCGCGCAGGAGGCGATGTTCAAGATAGCTCCCTTCGCCTTGCCCACCACCAGTGTGGTTTGATGCTGTCTATCTCGCAGAATTCGCAACAGTCTGAATGCGCCAAATGGGGAGAACTCTCTCCGCCGTCGATATCGCAGAGATTTGGCTCTTCATGTACGCCAAAATGCGGAAACAGTGTCGGAGAGACACACCACTGTTTCAAGTGAATCTCGTCTCGTGCACCCTATAGACCTCATAGAAATGGCTCCTTTGGCGTAACTCACAGAGATGCAAGGAGGAAGTCCACGGCTTGAGGCGTGAGAGGAGTCCGACACTGTTCGAGTCAATCCTCGGGCGATGACGAACTGACTCCCCTTCACAGCGAGAGTTTATACCCAAATCCGCATCAGTGTGTCCTACAGATGGGGGATGTGGTCCGCACGGTCAAGGTCAAACTCGATGTGCCTGCCCAGCGGTGCGACGACCTCCATCGGACCAAAGATCAGTTCCTCCACTGTGCGAACACGACCGCAGCGTGGGCGTGGCGATACCCTGACGACTACTGCGTCACCTCGAAACGAAAGGCTGAGAACGCCCTCTACGACCAACTTCGTCGTGAGACGGAGTTGACCGCCAACCTCGTCCAGAAGGGCATTCGACGCGGTATCGAGGCGACCAAGAGTGGTGTTGCCCGCCTCAAGAAAGGAGAAAACACGAGTCAACCGCATTTCGATGCCTGGAGCGTCGTCTACGACAAACGCGCCGCAACCTTCCACCGCGAGCACGTCTCGCTTTCGACCGTGAATGGTCGCGTCGAGTGCGACTACGTGATTCCCGACGAGGCCGAAGATACTCCGATTGGCGAGTACTTACTGAACGAGGGCTACGAGTTCCGCACCTCCACGGTGCAATACGACCGTTCAACCGAGTCGTTCTATCTCCACGCGCGGATGCGCCGAACTGAAGACACGGAACAGGACCACTCCATGGCATCTTCCGAGACCGAGCACAGAACAGTCCTCGGTGTCGACTTGAATGTGGACGGCTCGCTGGCCGTGACTTCCACCGGCGCGTTCATCGGGAACGCCGACGGGATGACCCATCGCCGCCGCGAGTTCGAGAAGACTCGCGGGTCGATGCAACAGACAGGGACGCGCTCGGCGCACCTGTCGATCCAGTCGATGAAAGATCGCGAACACCGCTGGATGCAGGACGAACTCCATCGTGCTTCGAACCGGATTCTCGAGGAAGCCCGTGACCACCACTGCACGCATATCGCCTTCGAGGATCTGACCGATATTCGCGATCGAATGCCGGCCGCGAAACGATTCCACGCCTGGGCGTTCCGGCGGCTGTTCGAATACGTCGAGTACAAGGCCGAGATGGTCAACATCTCGGTCGAGCAAGTGAGCCCCGCGTACACGAGTCAGCGGTGTTCGTCGTGCGGGTGTACCCACGAAGCCAATCGGCGGTCGAAACATCAGTTCGTCTGCCAGCAGTGCGAGTACGAACTGAACGCAGATTACAACGCAAGCAAGAACGTCGCACGCAAGCTGTTGAAACGGCTCCACTCGGGGCAAACGTCTTCGAGTGGAGGCGCACCCTGTCAGTGTGCGCTGACGTCAGGGACGGTGAACCTGAATGGCGAGTACACCGCCTCCGTCGACTCGACGGCAGAAGGGGAGTCCACTGACAAGCCCACGACTTCAGTCGTGGGTCACTGACTCGTTGCCTGGTGTGTGTCTCCAAGACTATCAACATACCAACTGGGAAGTTCCGAATTCGAGGGAAACTGTACTCGTTTCCGTGGCAAACGCTTATGGTTTCTAGTTTCGTAACTCTATACAACATGAGTTACGACACGGAGCACGTGCGAAACGTGGGTGAAACACCCGGGCCGATTACTGGTATCCCGACGTTCACGGAGTTGCTCGACAATACCGATCTCGCTGCTCTCTACACGTCGATCAGACGGGCGGGAACAACGACCGGTCCGGAACTCGTCGAAACGACAACGGTCTCGAAGAAAACGGTCTATGACTATCTCCACAAGTTGGAACAGGCTGGCTTGATCAGTGAGGTCGGAGACGACGCCGGTACTGTCGTATACGCTGCCGAGGAGTTCGAGCTGACGCTGACAGTCCAGAACACAGAGGTCTCGATCACACCCCAGCTCGTCGAGATCGTCGCACACGAGAACGACTTCCCGACTATCGAGCGCGTTCTTGACGACCACGGCCTCGTCACGTTCGCACTCGCGCACGACCTCGTGACCGCACACAGCGAGGGAGATGTCACAATTCGACAGATATCTGAACTTACGGGCCTCTCTACTGGAACCACGTACGATCTCGTCGAAGCACTCTATTCGATTCTCGACCTCGGTGACGACGATTCGACTCCAACGACGTACGTGCCGGACAAGTTCGACGACGGAGAGGGAGATCTACTTCACGAATCTGCCGATGAGTAGCGGTAATGACGAGGATCTACACTGCGAACGTCGCGGACACGGTGATGTTTCGAAATCTGGGGAAGCACCCCAGTCCGCATATGCAATCGCTCCAACGGGCTGTAGAAGAAGCTAGGACGGAGATCTGGGTACCAGCTGCAGTTTATCACGAACTGGCAGATGCTGGAAGTACTGATCCGCCCGCGAATCCGTATCTCGATACGGCTATCGAAGATGGGTGGCTTCGGGTGGCGACACCGCTTCCCGGAGACCGAGCTGATGGTTTCGATGCCAGTGCTGGCTCGGTTAAAAAAGCGCGATACGTCGCGGACGAATTTCTTAACCGGCAGAGCAAGTACCCAGAGACGAACAATTGGGCAGACGCGGCACTGGTCGCCTTGGCGGTTCAGTTATTCGAGCAAAACTCTCGGATTCGTGTTATCACTCACACGGCAGATGCGAATTTGGCAGAGGCTTGTGCTCGTATCCCGCCGGAGTTTGGATACTACGATATCAAATCACGGTACTATAACCCACCACAGACGGCGAAAACGGAATTTCCGACTGTTGAGAGCCTCACTTGGGACGAACAGTGACATTTGAGGCCATTGGGTCGGGACACGCCTTGTGATACGCGATTCCAGATCTGTCGGCCACAGTATCGAGTAGCACACACAACTCCCTCTTCACCACCTGACGCTCACCTGTAATTTGTCTGTTCGAAACTCCTCGGTGCTCCGAAGTCCAGACGCTTCATCAAAACCATAACAATGTGACAACCATCAATTAATCTGAGAGTCAGTGTTCGAGACTCTCGACTTCGAACTCACTCGCTCTTACCCGAAGCGGAAACCACCCCTCCTCGTCGATTCCAAGCAACGCCTCGGAGAACCCGTCCTCCTCATTTCCAGCTTTCGCGGTTCGGATCCAGTTCACCTCGCGCTCGCTCAGTCCGAACCATCCTGCCAGTTTCTCGGCTTCCTCTTGCACCCGATGGATCAACGTTATCGAACAGAGATTCGCGATCGTCCGCGTCTCCGGCGTTAGCGAGAACTCGCCGCCGGTCTGCGTGATGAAGTGTAATGAGAGATCGTAGTGCCTGCTGTGTCGAACCGCCGTCTCCAGAAATTCCAGCGAAGTCGCGTCGTTCATCAGGTAGTGTGCCTCGTCGATGGCGAAGACGACCCGCTTGTCCGTCCCCTTCGCCCGCTCATACACCGCATTGAACAGTACTTGCATCATGAGACTCGTTTCCGATCGGCCGGTCGCACCCTCTTCCTGATGCAAGTCGAGATACAGCACCGACGAGTCCAGATCGAACTCCGTCGGCGCCGCGAGATTCGCCAGGTCACCATCTGGACGGAACGAGGGCCGAAGATCAGTCAACAAGGACTGGGCATCACCCTGCACGCTCTCTTGCTCACCCGCAGTTACGTACCCGAATTCGGTTGGGTCGGCGAGCATGTCCTCAAGCACCTCGATCACGTCGCGGATCGTGGGTGATTCCCGGCCATGCGTCGACGGCGCTCGTGTGATACCCTGTCTCTCGTAGGCCTCTTGAACCGCCCGGCGAAGCGTCTGCTTTCGTCCGGCAAGCGGATTCGTCGCGACGTGCGTAAAGAACGTCTCGAAAAAGGTCAAAACCCAGGCAATCTGTTCAGACCACGGGTCCAGATCGGGCACATCCGCAAGTACATCCGTCGGCGTCGCCCTGATCTCCAGCGGATTGAATCCACGGGTCCCGCCGACAGTGATGCGCTCGCCACCGAGCGCATCGTTCACACCGGCGAACCCCTCCAGCGGATCGAGCATGATGATGACCGTATCCTGGTCGTACATTGCTCGCCGGAGTAACTGGAGTTTCGTCGAGAAGGACTTCCCTGCCCCTAACTGTCCGATGACCATCGTGCAGTAGCCCGTCTCCCGATTGAACCGGTCGAGAATCAGCGGGCTCTCGTTCAACGCGTAGGTGCCGTACTCGATCCCGGGCTCGGCAAACGCACCGGCGACGAACGGGAACATCGCACCCAGTGCACCGCCGAGCATGGGCGTCGTCGTGTCCATCGATTCGTGCAGCTTGTCCACGCCCACGGGACTTCCAGAGATTAACGAGTCCAGCTGCGTCCACCGCGGGACCACAGGCGTCAGATTCGCCGGCGATTGCCGCGCGATACTCGAAACCCCATCGCCAGTGATATCCTCGCGAGACTTACCGTGCGTCGTCAGATACATCGACGTATCGAACGCCTGCATCGAGGTGTTCCGAAGCGCGTCGTAGAGCGCCTGGTAATCTTCCAGGTCTTTGCGGACTCCACGGGCGCCAGCCCGACGCTTCTCGGAAAGGTACTCCACGTCAGCTTCCAGATCCTCGATCGTGTTCTCGATCGTATCGAGCGTCGCACTCGTCTCCCGCGGTCTGATGTGCAGACTGATGTCCGTCGCGCGTGTCTCCGCCGTCGCATAGAGGCCTTCGAAGAGGCCGTCGACGGGCGCGTCTGGGTAGTCGCCGACCCAGTGAGTGCGTGCCCACGTCTCGCCCGTTCGAACGGCATCAGGCGACCGCTCGAGACTGTTCGGACCTACTATCGTCTGATGAGACTCGCCGATCGCTGGCAGTCCCGCAGGCACGGGCTCGTATTCGACCGTGACTCCCTCGTCGTCGCAATCTTCGCTTTCGACGTCATCGGCGTCTCCCCCTGAGAACATCGACCGAAGCGTCTCGATCATCGCCGCACCCCTCCAACCATCGTCTGAGTTCGCAGCACCTGCTCCATGTCACCGTAGTCCTGGGATTCGCCAGCCCAGAACTCGCTGATGACCCGTGTCGCTTCTGCAATGTCGACACGGTGTGCGTTACACCCGTCGATCTCTCGGAGCCCCGTTCGAATGCGGCGAAGCCGGTCGTCGAGTTCTTCGAACAGCGCGTCCCGTCGCTCCTCTTCGGGTGGAGCGAAGTACGCTCGAACGAACACACCGAGGACTGGCAGTCCGGCAAGTCGCTGCACCAGGCTCTCCCGTTCGAACTGCACTTCTCCAGGTGTCACCGGAACCACGACGTAGTGGTCGCGAATGGTCATCCGCCGCTCGTCGAGTTCCTGCTCGTACCACTCGACGTAGTTCTCGATGAGCGCTTCCAGTTGTGGATTCGCTTCCACGTCGGGGTCGTCGAGCCGGGACTCGTATTGCGCGAGGTACTCCTCGGCGGGAAATGCCTGGGTCGTCGAGTAGATCTGGATGGGGAACTCGACGCTCGTGTTCAGGAAGTTCTGGAAGGCCTCTGCCTTCTGGCCCCACTCGTCGTCCGTCGCGAGCGCCATCGTCGGCGGTGCCACCTGTACGAGTCCGAGAAAGGCACCGTCCGTCCGCTCGATGGCGCCGCGATTCGGATACACCCGTTCGATCTGCGTGTGCTGCTTGGCTTCGTTGTGGCCGAGTTCGTTCGAGCGCTGATAGAAGGTGACCATCGCAGCGACCCAGTCGGCGCTGGTCGTGTACGCCGGTGTGAGATAGACGAAGATCGCACCGACGAGGATCATCACGCCGGCGAGGGGAAGCGTCAGTGTCTCCAGTCGGTAGCCGCCGACAGTCATCGAAGCCGGCAAGACCACCTGGAAGCACAGGATGACCAGTACGCCCGGGAAGAGCGCGACACCGATGTCGGTCATCGTGTAGCTCCCGAATAGTTTCGCGTCTGTACCGAGGGATTTCGGAATCCGCTTTGCGGGGTCTCGTTCGTGCATTATTGGATATATCGTGGGTCGTCGTCGACGGCTCTGTCGTCGCGGGTTTTGCGTCTCTGTTTGGTTCTCGAATCGGACCGATCACGGAGCGTGTCGAATCGCTGATTGCGACTCTCGGTCGAGGTGTCAGAAGTCGATCCAGCCGAATCGCTCCCCGAGGAGCTGGCGTTGCTACTGGCTTCGGCGCTGTTCTCACGGCCGAGCGCCCCGCGGAGTCGTGATCCGGAGGTGTTGAGTCGAGAGCCCGCGGCGTGGGCTCGTGAGTTGCCGGAGTTGAAGACCGCTTGCCCGTCGGAGTTCACGGCCTGTTGGCCACGGACACCACGGACGAAGTTCCGGCCGCTATGTGTGGCCATCTGACTCTTCTCTTGGGCACCGGTGACTCGATCGTGGGCGCGATGTCTCGAACTGTGATGAGAGGCGCTCTGTGCCATGAAGAAGATCGACCCCGCCTGCCAGAATAGGATGAACGGGGAGACGATCGCGACGATTGGAATAATTAACGCGGCGAGCCATGTCGTTAGTCCCTGCGTCGAGAACCCGAAATTCTGGCCCAGCAACTGGCCAAGGCGGAACAGTAGGGCAACTGGAATCGTCATAAATAGAAACGGCACATAGAAGCCGGCCATCCGTTTCATGAACTCCGACACAAGACGGAATGGACCAACCCCAGGAATCCAGAGAACGATTAGGAGAGGCATCATCAGCGTAAATAAGTAGAGCACGATCTCGCGAATGAAATAAATCAGAACAACGAGCACGAGCAAAAAGAAGTCTGCTGAGAGCGTGATTGCGGTCATTATTGCACCTACGCTTCCGAATGATATTGTCTCGAAGAGGGAAATCTCAGAAAGATTCGGTGCGATGAAAATCGCTAACTCGTTGATGAACTGCCGAGACAGTCCATCTAACCACCACCAGGCAAGAATACCAAGCAGTCCAGAAAACGCCCGACGCTTGAGTTTCGATCGATGATAGCTACTGAAGAGGTAACTCGTCGATTCGAGAAAAATGACTATTCCAACAGAGAGCCCCCACAGTAGCAACGAGAGGGGGACCAACACATCCCAAAAATAGCTATAGATACTCGGCCAAGAGCTGTTTGTCGGTGCCGAAAACACAGCGTTCGGATGCGGTGTTCCGACAAGTACTGTTATTGCGTCGTTTCCATAGGTCTGAATGACCTCTTCCAGTGGGGAGAATAGTGCCTTGAGGCCCTTCTTGATAGCCCATACGATTACATCACCAAGCGCTCCACCTCCGCTGGAATCAGCTTGCGCACGTACGGACCCTATCTCGTACTGGATCACGACAATAGCAGTGAGTAGTACCGTCCAGAACGATCGACCGTTCACTCCGATCCCACCTTCTGGTTTCGAGGTTCAACGCTGATTTCACTACAAGTCGCTCTGAAATTCGCATTTACGGGATTTCCCGATAGCGTTGCTTGTAACTGCTGTCGAGCATCTTCACCACCCCCAGCGGAGACGACGACTTCCATCTTGAGCGTGAGTTCATTACAGTGGTCCTCTCTGGACAGGAGAAACGGAGAGTGGTTTCCAAGGAGGTCTACCGAACCACCCGGCTGAAGTATCACATCACTCTTCTGCTCCGGTTTTTCCAGGTTGAGCATCGGGCTCGTTCTCGCGTAATTATTCGTCGGGATGTGGTTTGCATCTCTGTCAAGCGAGTTCTCGTACCCGACGTAGTACACCCAGGTCGGGGCTGTGCCCGTGTTCTCCACGGTAACAAGTAGATTAGCTCGGTTGCTGGGTGTTGGCCGTCCGCCCCGATATTGCTGAACATCGATGATGTTTAAATCCGGAGTCAGATCGAGATTCCATGATGCGATTTCCTCTCCGTTCTTGATGGCAACCAGTGAGTGTTCTCCCGGCTCATAATGCCATCCTCTATCGAGGTCAAAGAGCTTGAACTCAACTGTAGAGACCCCCGCTTCAATTCCGGCGGAGGTGAAAATCTTTCCCGTTGGATCTATCAGATTGATCTTATTGGCGTCGTGACCCTGTTTAAGCCGAACCAATAGATCCGACCCGGAGGTCGATGTTTCTTCGAACACTGAATTCGTCGGTGTCTGGCCACCAGATGTTCCGGAATCAGAACAGCCCGCAAGCCCGACTACACCCGCTGCAAGCCCGGCCTTCAGGAATTGCCGTCTGGGAACTCTCTGGTCCGTCATAGACCCCTCCACGGAGGCCAGATGGCCATACCGGTGATCCGGTCGATGAGGAACACGGCCAGCAGAAACAGTCCGACGGGCACGCCAGCCCGATATAGCGAGCGAACGACCGTCAGCGTCGTCCCATTAACAGACACCGCATCCGAGTCGCCCACGTAGGCCGTCGTGTACAGCCACCACTCACCGGGCTCGTATCGCGCACCGATCGCGCCACTCGGACGTGGAATCGTCGTCGTGAGCGTTCCATCGCGGTGGGTCTGGACTTCCTCACCCGCGAGTACGACATGTCCCTCACGTGTTGCCGTCTCGATCGGCTCACCCGTCTCCGCATCCCGAAGCGAGACGCGGACAGTCGCCGTCGTCGCCGTCGTGTTCAAGACCGAGAGCGAGAGATTGCTCCGGTGGACCGCGACTTCTTCGAACAACCGAGGATCCGCGTTTGTCTGAACTCCACGGACAAGCCCGTGAGCGGTCATGTCCGATACGCCCTGGTCGGGCGTGTTCAGCCGCGTCGCGATGCTGAAACTCTCCGTGTACGGTTTTTCGAGTACGTCGAGGTTGACCGTCCTCGGAAGTGTCGGCGGCTGACTCCTCTCGCCGGTTACCATCAACAGTTCGACTTTGTCGGCGGGTGAGACGGTCGGGCCGGTCTCGATAGGATAGGCGACGACCCGCAGTGGATGGACGGGCGAGTGACTCCGTGAGGAACCCGAGGCGGTTTCACTGACGAGCGTCTCCCACCCGGGAGCGCGTGCCGAGTAGAACCGCCAGACCCCCCGAACGTCTCCCTCGGGCAGCGAGTATCCGAGCCACGGGTCACTCTTGATGACGACCAGCCCGAGGTCGCCATCGGGGTAGCGGGCGTGAAAGCCCATGATATCCAAGTAGTACTCGGTGACGGCGATCGAATCGCTGACCGTCACCGTCTCCGTCCGGTTCTCGAAGGTCGAGCGCCAGACCGTACACGCGCCTTCGGGATCGGTTGAAGCACACCACTCGTGGTATCGCCCGATCGTCACCGAGACGTTCGCTTCGACGGTGAGCGTGTGGTCGATTCCGACGTTGTCGCCGAGATCGTAGTCGAAGCGTATCCGCCGCCCGCCGTCCGCGCGCGCTTCTACTTCACCGTCGACGAGCAACCGCGTCCCGGTCACCTCACGGGCTGTCAGGTTCCAGACGGTCTGCCCGTACTTCCACCCGGTGTCGGCGGGCACGTCAACGCGGTAGTCGGCAACGGCCAGCATCTCGCCTTTCGGCGCCACATATCGCGGCTGATCGTCGGGTGTGAGTTTCGCCCGCGTCGACGGCTGGACGGTGAAAACCTCGGTATAAGCGTCTCGGACGTACCGGCCGTGAGTAAGCGATGCATCCAGTGGGTAGATGGACTTCCAGGGCCCAGTGCTGGGCAACTTCCCGAGACTCTCGCGATTCCACTGGCGAACTCCGGGCGGTGGCGAGTCGAACGGGATGTCGGTCGTCAGGGCCAGGGCATCTCGACCGGTCGTTTCGTCGTCGATTAGCGTGTCGAGCACTGCCGGGTCTGAAATATCCACGTCACGCGACCAGAGTACAGGGTTGCTCGACCCGTGCCCACTCCCGTTCGCGTGGTCGTGCCCGAACTCCTGATCGCTGGTCGTGTGGGCGAGTGACTGCGTCGCGGTCAGACTCACGGCGACCAGTGCGAGTGCGAGGGCCAGCGTGCTACCGATCGAGTGGCTCAGAAGCTGCAACTGGAGCCACCTGCGACGACGCTCGTCAGGAGGAACTGCAGGATCGCAGTACCGAGCGGGGCGACGATGACACCCCAGATGACGGCCTGGTTGCGCATCGATTTCAGCTCTTTCTTCGAGTCGACGGTCCGGATCGCAGTCAGCGCGATGGTCGTCCCGAGTGCGATGACGCCGCCGATAAGCGGGCCACCGAACTGAATGAGACTGAACATATTTCGGATAGTCGTCGCCATCTCCGTCTCACAGAAGGCTTCGCCCGTGGTCTGTGCGCTCACAGGATCGATCGCGAACACGCCCAGCGTCGCGACCAGCAAGCCGAGCGTCGGGCCCGTCTTTCGAAGTGAGCGAGTGAATCGAGCGATCGGTTCGTCTGCACCGTGGAAATCATCAGCGTCCTCCATGTGTTTGTAGTTGTCACTCGATGCATCGATACTCTCAGGAGAGCGACGATGGGCGAACGACAGTAGTTCTACCCGCTTGCTATCGGGATAAATATCTTCCTAGATGTGGTTGAAATTAGTCGATTAAATAGTTAATACAGAGTAACCAGATATACGTACCAAGTAGTCATAGATGCAAATAGATAGTGATCACCTACTCAGGTAGTGGCTTCTTGCCAGTGCGAACGCAGTCCCAGCAGGGGAAATCATCGAGACACTCGTCGCATTCCTCGCCCGGAACTGGTTCAGTCTCAGTCGAATCAGGTTGGACTTCGAGCCGGCCACCGTCTGGAACGACTGGCTTGGAATCCGTCCGACCCAGAATCGCATCGACAAGTGGTCTTCGAATCGCGACTGCGACGCGATGCTTACATGCGCCCTCGTAGTGCTCGTCGGCCGGGCAGGTACACGAAGCCGGGATGCCGTCGTCCATGTTGACGAGGTATTCGTGCTCGCTCGGGTGTTCGTGACTGCCGTTGCGAATCTGGACGCCGTCGGCGACGAGTGTGAATTCGAAGGCTTCGTACTGGGCTCGCTTGGCGACGCGGCTCGTGAATTCGAGATGGTTGAGTGGACGCATTCTATCTTCCAGAGCACCTGATCGAGAGCGCTCCACCCCTGGTGGCGCCGATAAAATCGCCTGCGGCGCGTCCCTCCCTTACCGATTCTTATGTAACTAGCAGGTTTGATAGCGAGTCGGTTGTTACATAAGACTCTGTTAGAGACTTGCATTCTCGCTCGCGTCGGCCAGATGCGGAGGAGACTCGGCGGATACCACCGATTCAGTCACTCGGTCGCGCCATCGAACCCGAACTGACTGCGACTCCGACTGATCTGAGTTCTACGCTACCGGCGGCAACAGCAACGGCCGAAGCCACGGATACCAGAGGTCATTCCTTAGAGCGTCCACCACGAACGCGTCCTCGACACCGTAGAATCCGCGTCACCGGTGGATACGGCTACTACAGAATCCAGGCGGATGGACAGCAGTTACGACGCACGGGTTCTCGGACTCCTCGTAGCCTCGATCGCCGTCGTTGGCTTCGTGCTGTAAAGTAGAATAGTTGAGGATTCGAAGGAGTAGCCGATACAGGTCGTCTTTTGGAAATTTTGTCACCGATCGGATTCCGCCCAGAGATCTGAGATTCGGTCTCGGACGTTCGCGAGCGTTCGAGTGAACAGAGCCGACGGATGTCGGTCTGCAGGATGGTCAGCGACTGCAGCCGTCGACTCGGCTTCGGGCGGTGGATGGAAATGCGTTCTCGAGGTGTGGGGATTCGGATGTCGGTCCCACCGGCACTGCCAGATCTTCTCAGACCTGTGACGTTCCACGTAGTGAAAGTTGTAGTCGCCGTTGAGATACCACTGTATCTCGATTCTGGCGTCTTGTACGTGCCCCGGATAGTGATCCATCGAGAGTGACAAGACGACCATCGAGATTGTCGATCCGGTCTGTTCCACTCGAGTTCGTTCGACGAGAGAGTGTGTCCGCGCACGGTCGCGAATCGTCTCGAGACCGGGGGAGTCTACCGGGGCCGCCGGTTCATCCATTTTCAGGCGGTTCGCCGTGTGTCTTCTCGACGGGCGATCCGGAGTGCCTCCTTGTGCCGATCGATCGCATCACGGATCGTTTGCCACTCGGACAGCGTCTCTAATCGCGTTTCGATGTCTCTGTGTGACCCATCATCCGGGATGTCGACATCTTCCGGAGTCGCTGCATCGAAGCGCTCTCTGAACTCTTCCTCGCGACTTTCGAGTGCGGCCAATTCATCGAGGAGAGAATCGATACTATTCGTCGTCACGAGTTCGTTTGCCCGCCGCCAGCGAAAGTACGCATCGTTGCGAACGTACCGTGACCCACCGTCCTCGACACGTCGAACGACGCCGAGATCGACGAGTGCATCCAGATGTTTGCGAGCCGCGTTCGTCGAACACCCGGCGCGGTCGGCGACGGTCGCTGCAGTTGCCGGCTCCTGTAGCCCCGTTGCAACACTCCGGATCCGACCTCGTGTGTCCTGCGAGCCATGCCATTCTTCGCGTTCGTCGGCTATGGACGAGTCAGATGGTTCCGGACCGAATTCAGGCATGCGAATATATGTGCGTTAACGACGTAAATAAATTACCCGACCAGCGTCCGCGACGACTGGCTTGGGATCCTTCCCGGTCGCAATAGCGTCGACGAGCGGTCGTCGGATCGCAACTGCGACGCGGTGCTTGCAGGCGCCCTCGTAGTGCTCGTCGGCCGGGCGGGAGCACGAAACCGGAACGCCGTTGTCGATACGGACGAGATATTCGTGCTCCTCTGGGTTGGCGTGACTGCCGTTGCGAACCTTGATGCCGTCGGCGACGAGTGTGAACTCGAAGGCTTCGTACTGGGCTCGTTTGGCCACGCGACTTGTGAACTCGAGTTTGTTGAGTGGATGCATGCTGATTTCTCGAGCGCCCTATCGAGAGCGCTCTACACCTGGTGGCGCCGATAAAATCGCCTGCGGCGCGTCTCCCTCCACGCATCTTATGTAACAAATGCCTTTGATAGGGGACTATTGTCACATAAGAAATTCCACTCCGAATCTGCTCTTTCTCTGCCGTAACAACGCTAATACTGACGATATCCAAAATCCATTCGAATAGAATGCCCGTCGATTTCGACGACTATACTGATTCGGAAGAATACGATCACTGGCTCCGGCCTGGATCGAACGCACACACGATTACTTTCGCTCTTGGCTGAATACCCGGATCAGGGGTTCACCCCGACTGAGACCCAATCGGAAGGCGATATTCCCATGGGAAGTATCGGACCGACGCTGCAGCGACTCGAGGAACGTGACCTCGTGCGACACAAGGACACCTATTGGGCGATCGCTCAGGATGACCGTATCACGGGCTTCGAAAGCACGATCAGCAGCATAAGAGCGGTTTCGCAGCACGACGATGAGTGAGGGGATATCGACTGAGACGCAGAGGCCGCTGACGAGTCAGCGATCGAATCGTGGCGCGAGTATCAAACGGATGAATGGACACCTCTCCTGTGAAGTGGTCACCCATCCAGCGACCTTCCAGCCGTACAACCGCCCCTACGTAATCGTCAGCCGGAATACGAATCCGGACTACCCGGACCAATACATCGCACTCGGAATCTCCACCACTGATGCCCAAGACAATATCCCGATCAACACAGATGATTGTGAGGGCGGCCAACTGTCGAAAAAGAGCTACATCGTGCCCAGAGATCCGACCGTACTCTTGACGGCAAGCATCAAACACACTGTCAGCGCGCTCTCACTGGGATGAACTGTCGTACATCTCTTCGAACGCTTGCTCGCCACGGATCAGCTCGTCGACGCCCTCGGTAAGCGTCACTTCCCCGAAGACAGTCGCCCGATAATACGTGTACAGCCCGTCCTGTCCACGCTCCGTTCGCTGGCGTTTCTCGACGAGGCCGACATCGACGAGCTTGTTAAGATGGTAGTGGAGCGTGCTGTCGTCGATGTTGAGTGCGTCTTCGAGTTCCTTCGGGCTCATCTTGCCGCTGTGGACGAGTCGGTAGAGGATTTCGTAGCGGGTACGGTGGCCAACGGCAGCGTGCATCTCGAGATACTCGTCGAGACTGAGAACGCTCTCCTCAGGCAGTAGGTCTGCTGGATCGTCAGGGGCGTCGCCGTTGACTGTCCGTGTTTGATCCGTCGCCATCGTACGTCACGCTACGAACCGGATGCGCTTAGTCGTTGTCAAGCCAAACTTTCTCGAAAACACGCTTTTTTATATACTCCGCTGAATACCCGCCTCTGTGACTGTCGGGATCACGCGAGAGAGAATTACTGACCGCCTCGGGCATGTAAAATATGATCGTTTTCTGTTCTATTTGATGGGCCCATACAAATCATTCAATCTGAACTATGTGCTCAGCGAGGAGGAGCGCCGCGACATCGACATCGCCGAGCTTCCTGGACCGCTCCGTCGTCTCTTCCGAAACAAGGACGATATTAACGCGGCACAAGCACTTTTGCGACGAATACAGGGAGAACTCCGAACTGATCCCGGAGTGAACGCATTTCTCGCACTTGATGTCGACATCGATACTGCCGACGTAGATGCCGTAACACAGAGTATCGAATACGCTCGGTGTAGCAACGCGACCGTGTTCGTGGTACCGTTTCTCGGCCACAACTTCGGTGTCGGCGAAGAGGCCGGCAGTGTCCTCGAGAGCCTTGCGGACACACACGGTGAACGGTTGATTTTCGTCCACGAGGATGATGTGACGAGTGCGATGATCCGGTCGGCGTCAGTCCGGTGGGATCTGCGTGTTGAGACTTACGAGACCGAAGACGAACTCGTAACCAAACTACGACGGTTTGCCGGTGGGATCATGCATCGTGAACGACGTGGATCACTCAGCCGTTTGGATTGACCCTATCGGATGGAAACAATACAGAGACCGTTGGTTCTTCTTATCATCGACCCACGACTTCAGTCGTGGGTAACTGACTGAGGTCCGCGGAATCTTTACCGCCAGAGACTATTCGATCTCGTAGATTGCGATTCCTGTCCGACCACACGTGGGGCAGGGTGTTCTATTCCGACGAGCTGTCTCACCACAGTGGCGACACTCGCGGATGTATCGTCCGTCGCTTCCAGTGACGAGTCGACCGAGCCACGAGGGTATCATCGCCCACCCTCCTGCCGACCCTCGATCGTATCGCGATGTGTCCGAACAGTCACCGCGCTGACGCCCGCTGCCTCGGCGAGGTCTCGTTGTACGAGTCCGACTCCCTGTTCACGACACGCCACAGCCACGCAGGCCGCTGCGAACCCCGCGGGATGGACGCCGATACTCATACTGTCCTCCCACGCCGCCTCAGCGATTTCGATCGCCGACCGCTCGATCTCGGGTGGAACCTCGACCGCCGACACCTGCCCGGCGACGAACTCGCGCGGTCGTTGGGGCGGTGCCGGCAGGTCAAGTTCCGCGTTCAGCACCCGGTAGGCGTTGGTCACCGCCGACTTCGAACACCGCGCTTTCTCCACCACTTCCCCCAGCGTTCGGACAACGTCCGTACAGCGACAGACCGCATACACACACGCCGCCGCGAACCCTTCGATCGACCGGCCGCGTAGCAGGTCTTCGCCCTGTGCTGTCCGGAACAGCGCACTCGCCTGTTCACGAACGCTTCGCTCGAGATCCAGCGCCGAGACGAGTCGGGCAATCTCCGTACAGCCGTGGCCGAGGTTTCGCTCGGCTTTCGACTGCCACTTTGCCCGCGTGTGCTCGCGTCTGAGTCGCCCCAGATGGGTCCGTTTCTCACTGGAAAGCGGATTTCCCTTCCCGTCGACGCGAAATCCGATCTCGCTCGACAGCCCGCCGTCGTGTCTGGCCGCCGTCAACGGCGCACCAGTACGTTCACGATTCGGCCCGTCCGGAAAATCGAGCGGCGCCGCTGCGTGGTCAAGGTGGTACTCGTTGACGATGAGGCCACAGTCCGTGCAGTTAATCTCGCCGCCATCGGTTCGAAGGTCGCCGTCGCATTCGGGGCACTCTGTCGCCGCGATCGTCTTGCCAGTCGATTCGTCGAAGCCGTCCACGTAGATGTCTCTCGTTGCCATCGATGCTCAGCGCGAGGCACGTCTGTACCCCCCGCACCCCTCAGGGGGAAATAAAATCACGTCGCGAAAGCCCATCAGAAGTGGTGGTGGTTCGGACCTAACTGTCGACAAAAGCAACGGTACGAACAATGAGTGCTTCGTCTCCACCGACCCACTCGTCGAGTTTCCGTTCGAGGTAGGCGGGCGCTTCTCTGCGAGTGAGCACCCCCTGATCGATCAACTCCCCGGTGATGTCCTTTAGCGCTCGAAACTCGCCCTGGGCGAACCCGTCACCCACGGGCTTGCCGTCGTACCACCGGACCGTCCGCAACGCACCGTTGCCGATCGTGGGTGACTCGTCGACCAGCGAAGCGTCGTACTGCAGGCCGAACCAGTGCGTCCGGTAGGCGGTCACCTCGAAGTCCAGATCGACGACGTAGAACGCTTCGTGATGCAGGAAATCGAGCCGCTCGGAGATGATCGCTTCGAGCGTGCATCCGAGATCCCACGGTTCGATGTCCACGGGCTGGTTCGGGTATTCGAGGCCGTTGAGCAACGCGTCGAGTTCTGCACCCGCCTCAATTTCGCGCAATTCTTCGAACACCGATTGTAACCGTTCGTCCGGGCTTTCACGGCCAAACGGTGTTTCCTCCGCGATGTCCCTTTTCAATCGGAGGTGCATCGCACCCCAGTGGGAGTAGTGGAGGTTGTAGGTGCTATCGGGTCGTTCGTAGGCAATGAGTGCTCTGTGTCCCATCTGAATCTACGGGACGGGATACGCCCCGCACCCTTCAGGGGCGAAAAACATACCCGCGACTCTCTTTTACGTCCCTTCGTCAGATTCGACTTCGGTTGCGATTGAAATGCCGAGTATACACACGATCATATTATCTTCTGCATAATTGTCCGATATTGACTAGGACATGACTGACTTCTGGACCCTCGTGCTGTCAAGGTCGTGGCTGCGCGCGCAGCGACTGGCGGAGAGCGAGCACGGAGCGGTGGGTGGGGTGGTGGGGTCGGGCCGGTCAGGCAAAATAAAAACGAGAAAATCCGCGCCCTACTCAGCCCACCACTGGTCTTTCTCGGGGAACTCCACCTCTGACCAGCCCGTCACGGCCACCGAGACGCGCCCCTGATACCAGCTCTTCTCGACGTTTCGCAACCGCACGTGCTCGCCCTCGCTGACCCATGATTGGCCGCTTCGCTTCCAGATGGTGAACTTTGTTCGCCCAGATTCGTCTTCGATGAGTCCCACGCTCTGAATCTTCGCGTTACTCGGCTCCCACAACTGCACGATTTCGCCCTTGATGTCCACCGCCGAGCGAGGCACCGTTTCGAGCGTTTCAATCGGTACTGGAACGCCCGGGGATGCGCGCAATTCTTCTTTCACCAGCAATGCCGCGTTCAGCATGTCCACGCCTTCGCGCACCTTCTCGGCGAGTCGATATGCCGCCCCCGCCCTGGAACGATCTTCAAGGTCATCCGCGATCTGTGCCGCGCGCTTGTTCACTTCCGCCAGTTGCTCGCTACTGAGACTTTCACGGGGATCTTCAGGGGGTTTTTCCGTCGCATAGCGCGTCTGTTCGCTCACCACGTCGCGCGTTCGTTCTTCACGATCGGAGGACTGCTCTCGGTCCATCCGCTGTCGGGTGCGGCGAATCTCGTCCTCCCGCGCCTTGTAACGCTCTTCGGCCTCCAGCGTCATCCCGGCCAGCCGCCCGTCCGGATGGTTCGTATCCACCTTGCCCTGTATCTCCTGGTCGACCGACCGCCGCAGCTCCGGCTGTTCGTCGACCGCTTCGAAATCCTGTTCATCCGCCTGTGCACCGACCGAAACTTCATTACTGATTCGAGTGTTACTAGACATTGGTATCTATCCGGGTACCACTGAAGGCGCTCACGCGCCGCCACCGCGATGCTACTACATCGCGGTTTTCCGACGACACGTCCAACGAGACACATCTGCGCGCGCTCGCTCGCGCCTTCGTTCGCGCCCTCCGGGCGCGACGAGCGCGCGCTTTCGAGGCCCCACAACCAGCACCGCGCGCCGTCCTGCCGAGCGGAGCGAGGCAGGGCTCGGAAGACGAACGGCGCGAGGTCGACCGTAGGGAGACCTCGATGCGAACGGCGAACGAAGTGAGCCGTGAGCGGAGTGAGTCTTCCGGCGACCCGCCCGGAGCGAGCGGCCAGTACACAAGCCGGTTTCGTGTCCGTCGGCCGTAGGACGACGCGACCGAAAGCGCGCTTGGTGCTGGCGCGAAGGCACATTCACTTTAGCCCGGAACGGGCGCTCGTGGTGCGAGGAGCGCCCGCACGCCCGGAATGGTCGGTCGCGAGCGACGCTCCGGGCGTGAAGCGGCGAGCGGGGCGGGCCGTCACGAATCACCAGTCCATCCATGATTCCAAACAGACATTCAACCGCAACCCTGGCGGACTGAAAGGGCGAGGTGTGCTCGCGTTCGTGTAGTCGCTTGAGCGGGCCACTATCCGCGCGAGTACGGTGTCGTTGTCCGAGCGCGGATATCCCGTCTCAGCGACCGCGAGCGCGCCGAGGGCTTTCACTGCTTGCCGTTGAGTGATACGATCCACTCGGCCTACTACCTATCTCTCCAAATGGTCCTGAAAGCAAATCAAAAATATTTGCAACTCCCAAAATTATATTGCGAACTAGCGTCTACGAGTACTATGGACGGATTCGACCCGGCGCCGACACCCGACAACCGGCGGTGGGGCGGTGAGACGGACACGTTTGGACGGGTATATGACGTATTGGTGGGGACGACGACACTCACGTCGTCAGCCGAGATCGCAGATATCGCGGATTGTTCGCCCAATGCAGCGAAGAAACATCTCGACCGTCTCGCCGAGATGGGGATCGCTCGTGCGGACACCGACAGTCAGCCCGCACGGTATGCACGCAACGAAGCGTACTTTGAGTGGCAGGAGGCGAGCCGCATCGCTCGGGATCTATCTATCGAAGAAATTCTCGAACGAGTGGACGAACTTGAAGCCGAACAGCAGGCATATGAAGAGCGATTCGATGCGGACGATCCGGCGACCGTACCGGCGTTCGAAGAAGAGGATCACGAAGCAGTCCACGAGCGGATGGATGCACTCACCGACTGGCAGCGTGTTGTCCACGATATTCGACTGTACGCACTCGCCCACCAGATCGCACGCAACGACGGTCATCTCATCCCGGCATGACACCACCGACCGGACCGTCGGGATCGACGGGGCCGCCTGATCGGCAAACACTCCGTCTCCTTGAAGATCATCTTGCCGACGACCCTCTTGTCTCGCTCACGAACTTCGAACCTGGCCCACACGACCTCCGAGTGCTTCGGGCCGAATTAGACTCGGATCAATACCCGCGGTTTGTCGATGGTGTTCGGCTCGATATTCGGTGGTTCACAAGCGGCGATTTTTCGGTGCAGTATATCGAGATCCACACCGACGAGACTCGGTGGGAGTGTCGATGGGACCGACATCCCAATGCACACAACTCGCGAACACACTTCCACCGACCGCCGGACGAGACTACGGTCGAGGATATCTCACTGCCGGAGCATCCGCTGGAAATATACTCTGTAGTGTTTGAAGCTATCGAACAACGTATCGAACAGACCTGGCACGATCAGTAAAACGAGAGGGGCGGAACGCTTGGCGACGAATTGTAGCGAAAGATCTGTAGAAGTATTTGAGGGAAATCGAAACCAGACCGGTTTCGAGTTTCTATGCGGATGATTCTCCGAACCATCAATAGCCATGGTGGGGTCGCTCGCGTGAAGTGGATACCTCAAATCTCGGAAATCGCGATTTCAGAAATCACGATTTCTTCCTGAAAATATATCGACTGAACACCGTAACTACAGATCCCACAACCGATAGACGCATATCGAATTCACCGGTCTCTCGCGAGGATGCCGACCGACGACGATCCACTGACGACCGAGCGCGAGTATCTCCTCGTCCGGCCGACGACGACCGCGCTCGTCCCCGACCACGTCGGGACTGCACTCCGTGCGCTTCACGCCACCGACGATGGGGACACGCCGACGCTCGAAATGCTACTCACGACTGCGGGTGCCGACGATGGCGTCACGTACTGTTTCAGTGCCACCAATCTCTCTATCAGGCAGTTGCAGCGACATCTCAGACGCGCGTTTCCACAGGAGTACGAACTGAGCCAGACCACGACGACAGTAGCCGACCTAGTGACCGGGGGATCCCCAAACGGTCTCACTACCGAATCACTAGCGGACTGTTCCGTCGCCGGGATCGAGTTTCAGGCGACCGACGCGTGGTCGAACGACTGGCAGACCAAGCTCCGTCCGTTCGAATCCTTCGTGAGCGACGAGCGCACGAACTGGCCGCTCTCGGCGGTCGTCGACGCGCTCGCGAGCGCTGAGACACCGACCGTCTTTCAGACCGTGCTCGAACCGAAACCCGACTGGACGCCGCTCGCCGACGAGACGATCTACGACTATCACCAGCCACAGCCGACGTTGGTGGACCGACTCGTTGCCGAGATCTTCCCCGAAGAGGCCGAGTGGGAACGCCAGTCCACCCGCGACCTCCCATCGGACCGGCGCGATCGGGTGGAGTCGATCGAAGCGGTCGACGCGAGCACGTCTTTTCGCGTCAACGCCCGGGCCGTCGCCTTCGAGCCATCGGCCGCTGGGGAGGCTGTCGCCGACGGCGGGTCGCGAGCATCCCACGACGCAGCGAACGAACCGAACCCACTCGAAGCGGCGAACGGGAACGAACTCGCCCCGAGATCGGAGTCCACGCCTGACTCGGAATCGGACGACCGTCCGCCCGAGCGCGAGCAACAGCGTGAATCAGACGCGACGGTCGATCCGGAGGAAGTACTGAGGGCACTCAACTCGGCGCTTTCCGACGTCGGCACGGAGTTCTATCGAGTCACGTCGACGCGATATGCACTGGACAGCGATGGCGCAACGAGCCTGCGGGACGCCGTAGCCACGCGAACGGTGCAGGGATTCCGGCTGAGCCGACGGATCGAGTTAGCCCTCGGCATCTCGATTCCGTTCTCGACGAACACGCATCCACAGTTCGTTGCTGACCCGACGACAGCGGGTAGTTTCTGCTTCGTGGGCGGGGCCGACCTCCCGGAGGAGGCCAGCCGCGCAGTCGAAACGCGAGCGGGCGAGCGAACGGGGCTCAACCTTCCCCCTGAGAGCGTCCTCGATACCTACCGAACGGAGGGTCTGGCGATCGGCGTCCCGCTCACGGGCGACCGAACCCGGTCGGACGAACCGCTCGCAATCCCGCCGGCGCTACAGCGACTACATATGCTCGTCGCCGGTGGCACGGGCTCGGGCAAGAGTGTCTTCGGCGTCACCGGCTTGCTCCCGAATCACGCGGCGACCGAGGGCGCGACCATCGTTTTCGACCCCAAGGACGGCCAGATGGGCGACGACTACGAGCGCGCCCACTACGCAACCTACGGTTCACTCGAGAACGTTTATCGCTTCGACGCCGCGGAGGCGGTCCCCGCCGAACCCTTCTTCGATGTGACCCGCCAGCAAGCGTCGGGCGTCGCCCGCTCGCAGGCCGTCGAGGACGTGGCCGACCACACCGAGGAGTTACTCGAAGCGATCATGGGCGAAGAGCAGTTCAACCGCGCCGTCGCCTCGCCGCTGGTCATCGAGGCGATCGTCAAGGCGATGTTCGACGCCGTCCACGGCAGCGACCAGTTCACCCTCGAAGATCTCCAGCGACGCATCGGCCGTTTCGCAGAGACTGGCCACACGCCTCCAGTGATCGACGAGGGACTGCGTCGCGAACTCCAGCGCATCGCCGACACGAACGGTGACACGCTCGCGAACATCATCGACGGTGCCGCCCGCCGGATAGCCAACGCCGCGATCGACAGCCGCGTCGCCCCGCTGTTTAATTACGCCCCTGATGACGGCGGGACCACTCCGTCCGTCGAACCGTTCGACTGGCGGGCGAAACTCGACGAGGACTGCGTCGTCATCATAGACACGAGCAAGCTTCGAACCGAGCCACAGCGCGCGCTCACCCTGGTGATCCTCTCGCAGATCTGGACGGCGCTCAAACGCCGCGAGCGCGAGCGCCGCACCAGCTACGCGACCACGGGCGACCCGCCGCTCGTGAACGTCCATATCGAGGAGGCGGCGACCGTCGCCGCCTCGGGTATCGTCGCCGACCTGCTGCGCGAGGGGCGCAGTTTCGGCGTCGGCATCACGCTCTCGCTGCAGTACCCAAAGCAACTCCAACGCGTCGACGAAGCGGCCTACGACGAGGCAATCAACAACATCGGGACGGTCATCTCGGGGCGGGTCGTCGATGACACGGCCCTCGCCCGCCTCCTCTCGACCGACGACATGCCACTAGCCGACGCGTCGAACCGGCTCCGCGGGCTGGCACCCGGAGAATGGCTGGCCACGCTTCCCACGCCGTTCGACGGCGAGCCGTCGCGCCCGCTCTTACTCGAATCGCTTTCGCTGCCACCCGGTCACCCCGAGGGAGCCAATCCGCTCACGCCCGCACAGCGGGCGACATTCGAGGCAGCCCGAACCCAGCGCGCCGAACGCTCGCGTCGGCATGCGATCTCCGTCACACGGTCGTCGGCAGTGACACCCCATTCGCGGTCTGGTGAGAACAAATCTGACTCCGAGACGGAATCCGCCGCTCCCACCGCCACCGAGCATACGACGCTCGATACCACGCTCCCCTTTACGCGCCGCCTGCCGGCCGCTGTCGAGTTTCATCCGCCATCGCAGTCCATCACGTGCGCATCCTGTGGAACGCGCTACGGGCGCCGTCTGTCCGCTCTCGCCGATGCGATCGAGTGCCACAGCACTCTCGACGAAGTCGACCGGGCGAACGTCCCGACGGTCGACGTCGGCGTGACGCGCTCGCCGGCCGAGCGCTCGAAGTACGACTACTCCGACGCACAGTTTCTGTTCGTCCAGTTGGTCTACAACGCCCACCAGCAGGAATACGACACCCGCTGGGAATATGACATCGTCTACGACGGCATGGAGCGACTCCAGGCGTACGCCGGCCTCTCCGACGAGGCGTTCGACGAACTCGTCGTCGACGGAATCATCACTATCGACGGTCGCCATCCCCACACGCTCTACACAGTGACACCGGAGGGTCGCGAACTCATCGGCGCCGCCCACAGAGAGGGCCACGCCCACGGCGACGGCGTTGGCGACCTCAGCGAGTCCAGCCTGCACGTCATGATGGTCGAGACGATGCGGCGCGGGTTCGAAGCCCGCTTCGTCGACGACGCCGACCATCCCGCGGCGAGCGTCGAGACGTACTACCCCGTTGAGGGCGGCCGGCTCGACGTGGCGGTCCTCGACGCCGACGGCGACGTGGTCATCACGGGTGAAGCCGAACGCTCGAATCACGATACGCTTCGAGCGGTCCCCGCCGATTACGACAAGATGGCCGCCTGCGAGCCCGACCGTGCCTACTGGGTTGTCGAAGGCCGCTCCGAGGGCCACGAGGTGATCCGAGCGCTCCATAACCCCGGCGACGGAACCCCGCGCGTCGGGCAGACCTACAGCGAGTCCTATGCACTGACGCGAGTCAGCTTCGACGAACCCGGCTTCTCGAACATCCTGACGGTCGGGTCTTTCCGGAATCGATTCCTCGACGCCCCGGAGTGGTGAGCGGCCGAGTCGGCATTCGTCGGTTAGCTACGTTTCTGTAGTTCAGATGGCCTGCATTCTGAGTTCTCTCTCATCGAACACCATTCGAGCGACCGTCGGTGAAACACGCCTTACTGATATCGATTTTATCAACCATTCATATTATATGTCTTAGATCTTATATTCGATGTCTGGGGTACCTACGCAATTTCCATGAGGAGGTTTTGCTGCAGTAGAAATGGGGGTTGTCGAATGGACATTCGCTCTCAGAACAGACAGTGGCTCCGACGGAGAACGGGGCTGAGATGAGGAACTTGCAGTTCCGAACGTCCCATCTCGTCGCTTCAGCCACGGATCATCGTCAGAAAGGTGTTCTAAGCCAGCGTTCCACCGGAATCCGCTGTCCGATGGTGGGTACAGGTCCGATTTCGGCCGCAATATGTGGTTTCTGTGGCGATGTACCGAGGCTGGTGATGCGCTGGCGCTTCCTCGGGGACAAATTCTCGAACGGTCGACGTGCAAACACTGGCGATACCGGGATATTCACGCGGTTGAACGCTCTCTGGAGGAGGGGTTGCGCTGACCGAAGAACGCTTCTCGCCAGTGAATTCGGCCGTGTACCTCGGGTTTCCTTGCCGGTCACTCGATGCAAGGCCGCCGGAGGCGTCGAACGGTCTGGTTGTTCACATCGAGTCGATCGCTCGATTCACCGAGAGACCGTCTTTCTGTCGTCGATTCGCGAGAATTCCCCCGTCCGAGCCGAGCACGTCCGTCTGTCTCGAATCTCCTCTATCTGACTACGAAAAAGCCTCTGTACGGTGACTTCACGTTCCAGAACACCCGGCGATGTCCCCTCTCGAACAAACGACTCATCCGAATTTATCGCAGTTATCGCTCTAGCGTAGCGAACTCGCTCATCCGCGATATCGCCGTCCCCGTCTCCCATTGCAGCTAGATCCGGCAGCCGTCAGTACAGCCCCTGAAACACAGTATATTGCGGGACTCGGGGGATCCGTACTGCCGCTGAGTGGGGCTCAATAACTCGGAGCCGCCAAATTCACCGAGGAAACCGACTTTCGCTGCCGTGTACCGTATCTGTTCCCTTCCTCTGGCCCGAGCGCACGCTGGAGATCACAGGGTAGCCACTACAATGTCGGTCCCGAAATCTCCTCGACGACATACCCCTGTTTCAGATGGAAAGTGGCTGAATCGTCGTCTTTCCCCAATACCGAATCTTCGGTCACGTACCTCTGCGCGAGACGAGCTGTCGGAGTCTCGTGAGAACTGAATCGGACTCGGTGACCGAGTCTTCCCGGTCGGATTCTACCCCGGACTTGACGGTTTCGAGCTCAGCTGTGAGCTGCTGGTTCCGCGCTTCGAGACGTTCGACTTGCTCTTGGAGATCGGCGATGAGGTCGATGTGTCGCTCCTGGCGCGTGGCTAATTCGTCCCGCTGCTGTCTAAGTGCGACCGTCTCAGCCGTGACTTCGGCTGGACTGTTCGGTTTCGGCGCATCGTCCGCACTTGCAGCAGTTGCTTCGGTCCGGGGTGGCTCGTAGAACTCGGTCGTCCCTGCGAGGACGCGCTCGATAGTCTTCTCCCCGTACGTACTTCCGTCGGCGAAGTGGCGCTCGTCCCACTTCTCACGCATGAGCCCGGATTCGCGAAAGAGCCGGTCGATCTGTGTCTCGTCGCCGCCAGTCCAGAACGCCAGTAACGCGCACAGACCCATGTCCGCCTCCGAGTGACTGTCGTAGCCCGTCGTCCGCCCCTGCCACAGCCGCTCGAACTTCTCGCCGTTCGCTGCGGCGTGGGCTCTGTCGACGACTTCCTCGTCGGACAGCCCGCCGCCCTCGTCGTCTTCCCCCTGGTCACTCGCTTCAGATGCCTCGGACGCTTCCGTCGGTTTCTCGTCCACCTCCGTACTCGTCTCAACATCGTTCTCGTCGTCAACCAAGCCCTGTTCCTGCTCGCCGGCGACGAACTCCGTGTGGACGGCCCCGATCGCAGGGGTGCGGCTCTCGACCGTCACAGGCGTGCCGTCGAGATGGGCGCCGGTGACTGTGAAAAAGCGGGCGTCGTCGTACATCTCGACCCAGTCCTTTCGGTTGCGATCACCCGGTAGCCTACCGAGCGCGAGGACGTGGACACCGGTCCCCGACGGGCTCACTTCGGTGTAGGACGCGAGTCGCTCGACGATTTCCGTCGCGTCCTCGGACAGTGTCCCCGTCTCCGGAACACGACAGGTGTCGAGGTCGACCCCGACCAGCGGGTCGTCCTCGGTGAAGACGAATCCGAGCCCCTCGGCGGCCCCCTCTGTGGCGTACTCGCGGGCAATCTCGAACGACGCCCAGGAATCGGGATTCGTCGCCGACCCGAACGAGCCCGTGTGTGGATTGATCGGCACCTTCGTCTCCGTGCCGCCTCGTTCCTGAACTCGCCAGCAGACCCACTGCTCGCGCTCCGTCACTTCGTCCGGCAAGCTATCCGACGTCGGTACATCTGTCCCCATGTGGTTCTTGGTCTACTCATTCCGGCGACCGACATGACTATTCGCTTCTCGTCTCGCGATCGCTTCCACGAGTGAAGTAATCTTGCGCCGGGTCGTTTCTACCGGCGATCTGAAATACCAATATGAGATTCTCCTGCCTCACTTCTAACTGAACACGATAGTCGTCAGGAACGGTCGAGAGATACGTCTCCGACGATGAGGTGAGAACGAGTGCATCGAGTCCTGAGCCCTTCGTCGCCGAATCGCCGGTAGACAGTTCCCCACAGCTCTATCGACCGCCCCTCTCCGAGAGCCGAATCGTTATCCGTCGCAGCGACCGAAACGCGGTATGGACCTCTCTGTCGTCGACCTCTCGCCGGTTCCAGCGGGGGGGAACCGCCACCGACGCGTACGCGAACACGGTCGAGATCACACAGCAAGCCGAGCGACTGGGCTACGAGCGCGTCTGGGTGGCCGAACACCACGCCCGGGCGAATCGGATCGCCGGGACGACGCCGGAGGTCCTGCTGGGCCACCTCGCCGCCGAGACCGACGCGATTCGGCTGGGGTCAGGGGCCGTGTTGCTCAACCACTACAGCCCGTTCAAGGTCGCCGAGCAGTTCGGTGCGTTGGACGCGCTCGCACCGGGACGCATCGACGCCGGACTCGGCCGGGCCAACGAGTTGCCGGCCGCCGACCGGGCGCTGGGCACCGAGCGCCGCGTCCGGAACCCCGACGAAGACCACACCGAGAAGATCGAGTCTGTGGTCGCCCACCTTTACGACGAGTTCCCGGCCGACCACCCCTACGGCGACCTGGAGATCCCCGCTCGGACGAGGGGCCAGCCACGCCGTGGGTGCTCGGATCGAGTCCGTCCAGCGCCTCGATCGCGGCCGAACTCGGGCTGCCGTACTGCTTCGCGGCGTTCATCCGCCCGCAGCTGGCCACCCAGTCGTTCGCGGCGTATCGCGAGCAGTTCGAACCGTCGGCGTCGGCCGGCGGCGTCGACGAGCCGCGGGGGATGGTCGCCGTCAACGCCGTCTGTGCGGAGACCGACGAGGAAGCCGCCCGACTGCGCGCGGTCGCCGAAGCGATATTCAGGCGGATGCAGCGCGGCGCGGTCGGGTCGACCCCCTCCGTCGGGGAGGCGATCGACGAACTCGGCGGCGTTCCCGAGCCGACGCCGGCGACGCTCGACGCCGGCGACGCTCGACGCCGACGAGTGGCCCCGCGCTATCTCCGGGAGCCCGGAGACGCTCGCCGACCTCCTCGACCAGCTCGCCGACCGTATCGGCGTCGAGGAAGTCATGATCCAGCACGCCGTCCCCGACCACGACACGGCGCTTCGGTCACACGAGCTGCTCGCCGACGGTGTCGGGCTCTCCCCGCGGTGAGAACTGGATCGGGCGCAGCGACCGCATCGATTCGACCGCGCCCGAGTCGGAGCCTGTCCACGACTGGTCACTAACCCACAGTATTTTGTAGGTTACTTGGTATCATCCTGGCATGGGTCGTGGGATGCGATGTCTCTGACTGACGTGCAGCGACCGACGAATCGACGCGAACGCTACCGCTTCATGGCCGATGCCGCGTCTCAGCCGTTCGCGGTCGGCGCGGTCCTCGTTCCCCTCCTCCTGCCCGTCGTGGGCTATCTCTCGGGCGACGTTTGGGCCATGTTCACCGTCCATCTGTTCCTCGGTGCCTTCTGGTTCGGGACCGGGGTGCTCGGGGCGGTCGTCCTCGGCCCCGTCATGGGGAGTCTCTCCCAGGAGGCGAACGTCGAGTTCGCGGAGGGGTTCGTCCCGAAGATGAACCTGCTGATGGAGCCGGTCTCGGTCGGCGTCGTCGGCTCCGGCATCGGCCTCGCCGACATGATGGGCCTGTGGGCGTCCCCGACGCCGTCGCTGTGGGCAGCGCTGGCCCTCGCGGTCGCGCTGCTCGTCCTCGGGTTCGGCCCGCTGCACACGTTCACCGCCGGGATGTTCGACGAGATCGCCGCCGACGACACCGACCACGAGCGCCTCGCCGCACTGAACAGGAAGTACGGCATGCTGAGCATGGTGGAACTCCTCCTCATGATCGCCATCGTCGCCACCATGTCCGGCCTGCGCTGGGGCTTCTGATCGGTCTCCGGCGACCGCGCGAGGTCGGCGGCGATGACACAAAGCGGATTACATCGGCCGGGTAAGGCACGTGGGAATGCCCGACCTGACCCGCCGCCGCGCCCTCCTCGCGGTCGCGTCGGGGGCCGCCGCCCTCGCCGGCTGTGCCGGTGAGGACGGGCACCCGACGATCGACCGCCCGCGCGTCGACCGACCGATCGACGACTACGAAGTCCGTAGCGTCCGAGCCGACACCGAGACCGTCCTGTTCACCCAGGAGGAGACGCTGCCGACGATGCCCGACGGCGAGCGCCGGCGGTACGTCCAGTCCGGCCGGGAGGTCGTCGTCTCTCAGGCGGCGCTCGACGAACTGACGTTCGGCGATACGCCCGAAGCCGAGCGACTCGGGTCGTTCGCGGCGGCGACGGACTTCGAGTCGTCGTCGCTGTACGTCCTCGCGATGCCGGTCGAGGCCTGCTACGAGGTCCGCCTCCAGTCGGTGACCGTCGAGTGGGACGAACTCGCGGCCGGCGACCTGGACCCCCACGCCGACTTCTGTCGTGCGTACCGGCCCGCAGATGTCGACTGCGACGCCGACGAGACCCACACCGTCGGGTTCGCGATCCGCATCCCCGTCGCCGCCGAAGGTTCCTCGGGCAGCGGTCGCGGTATGTCGAGTTCCTGCGGTCCCAACCCGGAGGGCGAACAGTTCCACGCGACCGTGACGCCCGCCGAGGGAGGTGACGACGAATGAGGTCCCGCCGGAGCGTCCTCGCCGGTCTCGGGGCACTCGGCGGGGCCGGACTGGCCGGCTGTTCGGCCCTGCCAGTGGGACCCAGCGAGGACGAGCGTGCGGACGTGTCTCTCCCGACCGACGTGGTCGAGTCGCTCTCGTGGCCGCCCTCGCCGTTCCCGGCCGCCGTACCCGAGTCGCTCGCGACCGGCCACGAGGAGCGCACCACCGAGTTGCTCGCAGGGGTTCCGGAGGACCCGTCAGTGCCCAACGGCGCCGTCGCCGAGGAGATCCGGGCGGACCGCGAGCGGGCTGCCGCCCGCCTCGACGACGCCATCGACGAGCCCTGGCCGACCGGGCGGCTCTCGGCCTGGCGCAGCCGCCGGGCCGCGGCCGCGACCGTCAGGGGTGCCTACCGCGCGGCGACCGGCGAAGACGACGCGGGCACGGTCGACGTGAACCGACAGGCCATCCGGGACGCTCTCGCCTCGTCCGAGGCGGGCCACGTGTACCACGCGTCGTCCCCGGTCGAGGCGGTGCTCGTCCACGCGCCGGTCGAGAACCTGTTCGCCGAGTGCCGGCGCCGTGTGCGCCCCGATCCGACCTACCCCGGCGACCAAGTCGCCGCTCCGTTCCAGGCCGGCGAGGTAGTCGGCGAGGTCGAACGCGCTGACGCGACGCTCACCGACGCCCGTGGGTTGCTGGACGCGTACCTGGAGGGGCGCGACGATACGGCCCCGCAGTGGTCGTCGCTGATCGAGACGGCGAACCGCCTGCGCTTCGCGGTCGGCCGCTCGCGTTCGACGGTCGATGGGTTCCTCGACGTCGACGAGCCGCCGTTCGACGGGGATTTCGAGGGAACGCCGGCCCGGACGCTGTTCTACGAAGCCAGCAGGCAGGTGAGCGCGACCGCTGACGGGTTCGACCGTCACCGCGACGACGGCGACTGCGCGACCGCCGTGGTCGAGGCCGGCCGCGCGCTGGCAGCCGTCGAGACCCTCGAAACGGCGGTCGAGGGGATCCGCGACGGTGCCTACCGGGACTCAGCGACCGTCGAGTCGGTCACCCGGACGGCCGAGCGAGCGCGCGAGGCGATCACGGCGATCGACGAGCACGAAAACCGGCAACTGGCGACGCAGATCGCTCGCCCCGCGCTCGCGACGTTCGAATACATCCCGAACCGAATCGAGCGCGGGTACGCCGACGCGCCGCGGGTGCAGGGCGACCTGGCGCGAGTCGAACTCTACGCCCGCGTCGTCCCTGCCGCGACCGACTTCGTCGCCGAGCGACTCGAAGACTCGGGGTAGCCGACCTCGACTGCTCGGTCTCAGTTGCCTTCCGCGTTTCCGGATACCCGACATCCTTCAATCAGATATGTGGTCTGATGGATAGCGTTCGATAGCATCATGACCGACGCAAGCAGCCAGCGGCGTTCGAACGGACAATGGGTCTGCGATCGATAGTCGAGCGGTTCGTGGGGGCAACGGACCCCGACCACGTGACAGCGGACCGCCAGCCCGTCGATGTCCTCGTCGTCGGCGGTGGGGTACAGGGGTTGACCCTCCTGGATCGCCTCACCGAACGGGGGTATTCAGCCGCGCTCGTGACGAACGCGCCGGTCGGGCGGGCCAGTCACTCCACTGGCACGGCGTCCTCGCGACGGGGTACACGAACCCCAACCCGGCGATCCGCGAGTCGGTCGTCGAGGACTGGCTCCCCGCCCTCGACGGCCTCGACGTCGAAACCTACGGGACCGACGACTGGCACGTGCTGGCGACGCCGAAACCCTACCGGAAACTGACTGACGCGTGGGATACCCACGGCTACCCCTACGAGGAAACCAGCCCTGAAGCCCTTCCCCTGAGTTCCGTGAAAGTGACCTGTTCGAAGCGTGTCCCGACACCCGCGTGCTCGACATCGACGAGTACTGCGTCGACAAGCGCACGCTCGTCGACGCCCTGTTCGATGGGCACGAACACAGCGTTCTCGTCGGAGAGATCACCGACTACGAGTTCGCCGACCGCGGTGAGCTGGCCGTCGACACCGTAACAGTCACCCACGACTCCAGCGAGACACACCAGTTTGCACCGGACTTCGTCGTCTCGGCCGCGGGGACGGGAACTCACGGGCTGTTCGAGTCGCTCGTCGAGACGACGGGGTTCCGGGCCGCGGGAGGCGAACCGGAACGGGTTCGAGACGCGCTCTCGCCGGTGACCTACCGGAACGTCCACATGCTGACGGTCCCGGGGGCTGGCGACCGCGCTCCCGGTCACCAGCGCGTACGTCCTCCCCGAAAAAGACGAAGGTCGTCGCACACCGCCACACTCGCGGCGGCGAGGAGTACGTCACGACCAAGCCACTCTCACGGTGTCGCCGGCGGAGGCCCCGGATCAGGGACGGGGGACCGTCGACCCGGACCACGTCGCAGACGGGTTCCAGAAGTTCTTCGACCTAGTGCCTGCGATCCGACAGCGAGCGGCCCAGCCCGACTCGGAGATCGAGTTCTGTGTGTACGCCGGTGTCAAACAGTTCGTCCGCGACGAACCGAACACGCCGTTCGCGCGACCGGTCGACGGACTGGCCAACGTCGGGGTCGCGCTGCCTTCCGTGATGTCCGGTGTCCAGGTCGCGACCGATCGGACACTCGACTATCTCGCGGAGGCAGTCACCCCGAGCGGACCGCTCGAACGGACGCCTGCGGCCGAGGACCCGCCCGTGAGCACCGTCACCGAGCGGGCCGACGACACGGCGTGGCTCGACTAGGAGGAACTGACGGACCGATATCCGGCGATCGAGGGACCGCCCGCACAGTAGTCAGGGCGACGAGTTCTCGGCGGTCACGGCCAGTCGGTCCCGGATCCCCGCTCGAAGCATCTCCTCGGGACCAGTCACACAGTCCCGCCGGATCTCCGGGAACTGACCGTCGAGTAGTTCGGGAACGATGTCGTCCGTCGCCGCGACGGCCTCCACCGAGCGCCCCTCCAGATGGTCCGCCAGCATACTCGCCGCCGCCCGACTCACCGCACAGCTCTCGGTCTCGAACGTGATGTCCTCGATCCGGCCGTCGGCGCCGACGGACACCGCGAACTCGGCTTCGTCTCCGCAGGTCATCTCTCCCCGGGCGATCGTAAAGGTGGGACCGCCGAGTTCGGCGCTCTCGGTCGAATCAGCGAAGTGCTCGAAGATACTGTCGTGATACCGGTCCGACGAGAGATGGCGCGGTGGTCCGCAGCGGCCCGGTCGATCACGGCCAGCAGTTCGTCGACCTCTGCCTTCGTGTTGTAGATGTAGAACGACGCCTGGACCGACCCGGGAACGTCCAGGCGGTCGTGTAGCGGCTGCGTACAGTGGTCGCCGGCCCGGACTGCGATCCCGCGGTCGTTCAGCAGCGACGACAGGTCGTGTCCGTGGATGCCGTCAACGTTGAACGCGACCAGTCCCATCCGCTCCGTTCCCGACCCGGGACCGCACGTCTCGATGGTGTCCCGGGATTCCAGCTCCGAGAGGGCGTACTGGGCCAGTTCGTTCTCGTGGCGACGCACGGACTTCATCCCGATGTCTTCGAGGTACTCGATCGCTGCCGCGAGCGCGATCCCCTCGGCGATCGGTGGCGTCCCGGCCTCGAACTTCCACGGGAGGCCGTTCCACGACGCGTCCCGCAGCGACACGTCGCGGATCATCTCCCCGCCGTACAGGAATGGGTCCATCTCTTCGAGGAGGTATCGCTTGCCGTAGAGTCCGTTGATCCCCGTCGGGCCGGCCATGTTGTGGCCCGAAAACGTGAAGAAGTCGGCGTCCATTTCCTCAACATCCACCGGGCGCGTCGGGACCGACTGCGTGCCGTCGACGAGGATGTACGCGCCGTGGTCGTGTGCGAAATCGGCGAGCGCACTGACCGAGTTGACCGTCCCGAGTACGTTCGAGACGTGTGCGACGGCGACGAGCGCCGTGTCGGGACCGATCAACTCCTTGGCCTGGTCCATCTCGACGAGATCTCCGTCGAAGAACTCCAAGACGCCCAACATCGAGGGAAACAAGCCGACACAACGGTTGTTAGCGGCGATCGCGTACAAAAACAGTGTAACGCAAACCGAACTTGCCGAGTGGCACGACACCGGGCGAGGAACGGTCTACAGATGGCTGATGCGACTTGATACGGACGAGTCGCTTGAGCAAGCTGTATCTACAGCGTTGGGTGATACGCCCGTACCAAGTGAAGATGCGGGATGCAGGCAGCTGTTCCCACCTATCCATCCCTCATTGGAGTTTCGGAGCGACGAATACAGTACGGGGGCGCCGCGCTCGCCTCGTTGAGTCGACTTACTGCCTTGGCACCGGTCGAGTAGGACACACTTGCCGTGATCGTTTCTCCCGCCGTGAGCGTAACCTGAACTTACGGATCTGTCCGCAAAAACGACGGTCTCAGGGGTTTATCTGCCGACTCAATTTACCATCCTCCAGTCAGACACGGCGAGCGAACTCGCCGGTCACTCTTTAATAATGACTCCACAGACCACATCCCAAGTTTCGGGCGGACACAGTCGATTCGGCGATCACTGGAGGCACAGATGAAGGACGCGCTCGCCCTCGGGCTCGTCGTTCTCGTGATCTGTAGCGTCTTCGCGCCATCGGTCGCCGCGACAGACACGACACAGTCCGACTCGGTACAGGAGCGTGCGACAGCTGACGCCTCAACGGATAGCGTCGCCACACAACCCAATGGCGAGCAATCACGGACAGCGACGCCCTCCCTGCAGGAGGTCACCGAGGTTCCGTACGACGAACTCAGTGACCAACTCCGGGCGCTTGCAAGCGTCACGCCGGAGACGAACGTCTCGGTCAACGAATCGCTGAACGAGAGTCAGCAAGCGGCGGCGAGAGCCGGCGCGGAGGCGGGCGCACAACTCGTGCAGGAGCAAGGCGTCGCCGTCACACAGGCCCAGCTCAACGCGACGATCAATAGCTCGCTCCGTGCGGCCGCACAGGTCCAGAACGCCTCGGCCGAACAGATCCGGGCCGCTACCAAGGGCGCAGCTCACGGCGCGCTCATCCAGTCCCAACGGACGAACGTCTCGCAGCTTCAGGCCGGCGTGTACGCGAGCGCGGCCGGTGCCCTCTTTCAGTCGGCCAACGTCACGCAAGTACAGTCGGCCGCCTACGGTGCGGCCCACGGGTCGGTCGCACAGTCCCAGCGCGCGAACGTCACGCAGATCCAGTTCGCCGCGGTGGGCGCTGCGGCCGGCGCGGCACACGCGGATGCAGCGCCGGCCGGCGAATCTCAGGCGGCGACGCAGACACAACAGGTGAACGTCACGCAGATTCAGGAAGCCGCACAGGGCGCCGCCTACGGCTCGCTCGAACAGCGACAGGCTGCGAACGTCACGCAGGTACAGGCGGCGGCGTTCGGCGCCGCAGGCGGTGGGGCCGAGAGCACCAGCGGCGCGAATCCCAAGAAGGTACAGGAGTCGGCGATGGGAGCCGCACAGGGGGCGCTCGTCCAGGTCCAGCAGGTGACGATCACGCAGATCCAGGCGGCCGCACGGGGCGCCTCCAAGGGCGCGTTGGCCCAGAGCCGGACCGCGACCGTCACCCAGATCCAGCAGTCGTCGATGGGCGCCGCCGAGGGCGCACTCTCCCAATCGCAGGGCGCGACAGTCGTCCAGATCCAGGCCGCGGCGCTCGGAGCGGCTCGTGGGACGATCACGCAGGTGTATTCGGTATCGGTCGTGCAGGTCCAGCAAGCGGCGTTCGGCGCGGCGGCGGGCGCGGTCAGCTCCGCGGTCCAGTACCAGGTGACGAACGTCCGGCAGATCCAGGCCGCGGCCACCGGCGCGGCGTCCGGTACGGTTATCCAGATCCAGCAGGTCAACGTCGTCCAGATACAGATCATCGCCGACAGCGCGGCCAGGGGCGCGCTCTCCCAATCACAGGGCGCGTCGGTCGTCCAGATCCAGGCTGCCGCCCAGGGCGCGAGTGAGGGGGCACTTGCGCTCACACAGACGCAGACGGTGAGCATCGAGCAGTTACAGACTGCGACCGAGCGTGCGGCCGCCGAGACGGTCCGGACCGTGACGGAGATCAATATCACACAGGAGGTGACGATCTACGTCTACGCGAAGGGCGTCGCCGAAGATCCCGAGCCTGACACCGACGAGGACGAGTCGGACCAGCTCCGGAGCCTGTTCGTCTCGGCCGACGACGAGACGCTCTTCCTCGCAAATCCCAACGAAGTCGCGGTCACCGTGACGGTGACCAGCGACGAGGACGACCTGCAGACGGTCACGCTCTCGCCGGGCGAGTCGACGACGGTCGAACTCGATCCGGGGACGTACGCGCTCACGGCCGAAACTGGCGATGGACGAGATGTCGAACTCGCAGGGCGGGCTGAACTCACGGTCTCGGTCGGAGACGAACTGCAGAGTCTCACTGCGACCGTCGACAATCAGACGCTCTCCGTCGACAATCCGAACGACCAGCGCGTGGTCGTGACGGCGTCCGACACCGACGGCGAACGAGTGGCGTTCGAGGTGCCCCGCGACTGGACGGTCACTCAGCGCCTCGAGTCCGGGACGTACACGGTGAGCGCCGAGACGACCGACGGTCGGTCGGTGCAGGTCAACGGTCAGTCCGCGGCCGAAGTGACGGTCGAAGCTCCCGAGCCCGCACCCGAGCCGGAGGAACCCGAGGCGATCGACCTCACCGTGAGCGTCGACAACGAGACGCTCACGATCGAGAACTCGGGTAATGCGGCCGCGACGGTCACAGTGGCCGAGGACGGTGACGAACAGGCGATCGAGGTCGCCGCGAACGCGACCGAGACGGTGACCCTCGCTCCGGGAACGTACACCCTCACCGGCGAAGCCGACGACCGTGAGGTGCTTCTCGCGGGCCAGTCCAGCTACGAGTTTACGATCGACCAGGCGCCACCGGTCGATCTCGGCCTCACCGTCGATGATCAGAACGTTACGATCGAGAACCCGAGCGACACCGCGGTCACGGTCACGGCCTCGGCCGACGAGATCGATAATCGAACGATAGCGATCGCGGCCGGTGAAAACGTCACCGAGCAGTTCGAGCCGGGCAATTACAGCCTGACCGGTGAGAGTGTCGACCGCGAGGTGGTCTTCGAGGGCGAATCCGCCTACGAGCTTACGATCGACGGAAGCGACGAGGAGGCCGTCGATCTCAACGTCTCGGTCGCGGAGGGGAATGTCACGATTCAGAACCCGAACGAGACCGCTATCACGGTCACAGCATCCGCCGAGGGAATCGAGAACAGGACCATCGAGGTCCTCGCGAACGAGACCGTCAGCGAACAGTTCGAGCCGGGCACCTACACGCTGACGGCCGAAAGTGCCGAGCGAGACGTCTTAGTGAACGGTGCAGAGAACCTCACCGTTACCGTCGAGGCAGGGGGTCTCGACATGCAGATCGATTCGTGTCGGAATATCACCGAGCCGGGGCGGTACAATTTGAGCGCGGACCTCCAGGCGACGGACGACAGCTCCTGTCTCGGGATCCAGTCTTCGGACGTGACGATCGACGGGAACGGGTACGCGATCGAGGGCGAAGGGCCGATTTCGGACGCGGAACTCGACCAGGGAACGGGCAACGTCGCGATCCTGATCTACAGTGAGGACGCCGATGGGGTCGAGTCGCCGCCCGACAACGTCACGATCCGCGACGTCGAGGCGACTGGCTGGACCGCGGGCCTCCAGTCGAACCTCGTCGAGTTCGGTGCTGTCTCGAACGCCACGATCGCGGATTCTACCTTCAGCGGGAACGGTGACGGTGTCTCACTGTTGGGCTGGAACGCGACGCTGCGCAACGTCACGCTGGCCGACAACGAAGTGGGCCTCAGTGGGTACGAGGCGGGTCTCATCTCGGTCGAGAACGCCACTATCGAGGCAAACGACCGCGGCGTAAGCGCGACCGAAGGGACGAACGTCAGTCTCGAGCGATCCGCCGTCCGAGACAACAGCCAGGACGGCGTCGTCACGAGCTTCGGCGCCAGTGCGACGGTCGCGAACAGCACTGTCTCCGGGAACGGTGACGCGGGCGTCCGCTCGGATACGGCCGGCTCCGTTCGGATAGCCCACAGCTCCGTAACCGCCAACGGTGGGCCAGGCGTCCAGATCGACGGCGAACTCGGTGCGGCGCTCGAAGACGTGATCGTTTCGGACAACGGCGCGGAGGGGATCCTGCTCAACGAGACTGCGACGATTCGGAACGTCACTGTCAGCGACAACGCGGATCTCGCGTTCGACGCGACCAACGGGAGTGCCACCGCGACCGCGCTCCGGATCGGTCCGTCCGCCAACACGACGTTCGACGACGAGTCGCTCGCGCTCGACCGAGTACCGCAAGCGGATCTTCCGGGGCTCCCGGATAGCACCAGCGCACTCGGGTCGGGGCTGGACGTGCGCAGTCTCGGCGGTGACCTTCGACTCCAACTCGAATACGACGCCACCGAGACCGACACTGTCGAACTGTGGCGCTACGACGGAACCGAGTGGACGACGGTCACTAACCAGACCGGGCCGACTGCGGGCGTGGTGGACACGACGATCCCGGAAGACGGGCTCTACGCGCCAGTCAACGTCTCAACCGGAGCGGAGCCCGCCGTTACCGCGACCGTCGGAAACCGGATCGTCTGGGCCGAAAACCCGACCGAGACCCCGCTTACAGTGACCGCCACGAACGAGTCCGGGGTCGTCCAGTCGATCCAGCTTGCGGGAGGTGCGAACGAGTCGATCACCGGTCTCGAACCCGGGACGTACACGCTGACCGCGGAGACTCCCGACGGAGAACCCGTTCCGGTCAACAACGAGACGGAGTGGCAGTTCTCGCTTCCGCCGGATCTCGAATCCCTCGCTCTGACGGTCAGCGACAACGTCACCGTGGAGAACCCCAACGACGAGTCCGTGACGACGACCGTCGCGAACGAGTCCGGTATCGTGACGACACTGTCGGTGGCGCCTGAATCGTCGGCAGCGATCGACGGAACCGAACTCGAGACGGGGAACTACACGGCGAGTTCGGAGACCAGTGACGGTCGAAGCGTCCCCGTCGACGAGCAGTGGAATCTGACGTTCGCATTCGAGGCCATCGAGGAGCCCACGGCCACTCCGACTGCGACGCCGACCGCGATAGACACGGAGACACCGACGCCGACTCCGACTCCAACAGAGACGCCGACTCCAACAGAGACGCCGACTCCAACAGAGACGCCGACCGCGACGGCAACGTCGACCGTTACGGAGCCGCCCACGGGAACAGCAACGCCAACGTCAACGGAGACGGCGACCGCGACCCCAGCACCGACCGCGACGCCGACTGAGACGCCAACGATAAGCTCGACTGAGTCGCCTACAGTGGCGCCGACGGAGACACCGACTGCTACCTCGGGGGGAACGTCGACCGATGCCTCGACGGAGACGCCCACGACGGCTCAGACACAGACGGGAACTCCGCCACCGGCCGAAATATCGTCTGACTTAGCTGGCTCGCGGACAACTCTCACGACGGCCATCGCGAGACTGGTAGACTTCGCCAGTAGTCCGCTCTGAGATAGGGGTGTGTAATCTGTCCACTTTCGATCGCTCGCCGTCTCTCTCTGTAAGCATCGCCTCCGTCTGTGCGGACTCGTAGAACTCGGTCGTCCCCGCGAGGACGCGTTCGATCGCCTTCCCCCCGTACGTCCGTCCGTCGGCGAAGTGGCGTTCGTCCCATTTCTCGCGCATTAGCCCGGACTCGCGAAAGCGCCGATCGATCTGTGCCTCGTCGCCGCCGGTCCAGAACGCCAGCAACGCACACAGGCCCATGTCCGCTTCCGAATGACTGTCGTAGCCCGTCACCGTCGTCTTCCCCCAGTCACTCGCTTCAGATGCCTCGGACGCTTCCGTCGGTTTCTCGTCCACCACCGTACTCGTCTCAACATCGTTCTCGTCGTCAACCAAGCCCTGTTCCTGCTCGCCGGCGACGAACTCCGTGTGGACGGCCCCGATCGCAGGAGTGCGGCTCTCGACCGTCACAGGCGTGCCGTCGAGATGGGCGCCGGTGACGGTGAAAAAACGGGCGTCGTCGTCCATCTCGACCCATTCCGGCGACCGACATGACTATTCGCTTCTCGCCCCGCGATCGTGTCGGCTCAACGACCGAGACTCAAAACGATTCGAACCGGTGTTGGCAGGAGGTAGGGGAGACTCGACATGGAACCAGCCACAGATAGTGGTCCGCACCTCACCCAAATTCGTGAGGTCGAGGAAAACTACAAGTCATTATCGCAGTAATCATTATCTGGAGTACGACCTTCTACGACCGGGTGGACGAACTCGATGCCCTCGAAACCGCGTTCGAATCCGCGGGCCACGAGTTCTACGCGGTCTATGGGTGTCAGCGCGTCGGAAAGACGGAACCTCTCAAGTAGTTCTGCGCCGATCGGCCGCACACTACTTCCTCGCGGCCCAGGAGGCGGAAACCCGCCAGCGTGAGAAGTTCGTCGAGACGATCGCCGATCACTTCGACGATCGAATCCCTCGTCGAGGACAACTGCCTGAAACAGATCCAGGAACTGGTCGACCACCCGGCCTTCACCGAACCCGTCCGCGTGATGCCCGACACCCACTGGGGGGCCGGCGCGCCGATCGGGTTCACGATGCCGCTCCCCGACCGCGTCGTCCGGTTCGATCGATGTCCTCCGTCGCTCGATTGGCGTTCGTCCCCGTTCGGGCGGGGTCTCGACTCCGCTCAATAGACCTCCCGAGCCGTCTGTTCGGGTGCGAACACCTCCTAGCAACGCTCATTGACCGGCCACGAGACGCTTCAGCCACGCCGAGGCCGTTCGGAGCCGTCCCCGTCGGGCCTCGCTGATCCATCCACACTATGTCAGACACCGATCTCTCGCATCCCTCGACAGACGAGACCGTCTACGAAGCGTACCCCCTCGACGTCCGTGTCGTCGAGTTCGTCCCCAGCGACACCGAGCACCCGCAGTACCGCTTCGAGGCGCCCGAACACACCGATATCAGCTTCGCCGACCCGGAGAAAGCGACGCTGTACGCCGACGTGTACTTCGACACGAACGGGTTCCAGGAGGAGGGCACCGGCCATCGCGGCGTCCCGCCGGAGGTCGTCCAGGCGGGCCGCGACACGATGGCGGCGTACTTCCTGACGATGGCCGGCACCGACACCAACTGGGTCGCCTCCTTCTACGGGAAGAAACCGACGGAGATCGAACGCTACGTCGGCGCCGTCCGTCGACGCGCCGAGGAGATCCGCACGGAGGCCGCCGAGCGCGGCGTCGAACCGGCTGCGGACGCGGCCTGAGAACCGCCCGTTTTCGCGCTCGACTCGCTCGGCGATAGCCGTAGCGGCCCGTTCCTGATACCCTACATATCTCTCCGTACCGTTCCGAAGCGATTAGACGCGAACGTATCACTCTTAGCAGAGTTCATTTACTGATCAGCGAACCAGTCGGACGCATGGTCGATCTCAATCGACGGACGCTGATGGCCTCGTCGGCGGCGGCGGCGCTCGGTGCGAGCGTCTCCGGCGTGGCGAGTGCCGAGACTGCAGACGACGAACAGACAGCGGGGGCGCCGACGGTGCGCGGCGATCTCAAGCGCTTCTCTTCGACGGCGCTGGGCGCGGAAGTCACGGGTCCGTACGTCTTCGACGACGGGGAACTACTGTACAGCCTGCAGCACCCGAGTCGGGACAACGCGGGCGAATACGACCGCGCGGGCATCGGCTACTTCAGCGGCTTCCAGTTCGACTTTTCGGGGACGAACGACGACTTCGAGGAGCTGTCGACGCCCTCGACGGAGGACGAGCGCGGCCGGGTCCGCGGCGCGGAAGGCGAGTTCACGCTGCTCGCACAGGAACAGGACCCGATCAACGGGGGAGCGGAACGACTCGGCGTGTCCCAGACGCCGGACGGCTGGGACATCACCACCGAGAACTTCGCGGGGACGCAGTACGGCGACGCCGGCTACAACCCCGACTGCAACCAGTTCGTCGCGACCGACGGCGCACGCACCGAGGGGTACCTGTTCACCAACTGGGAGAACAGCCCGGGCAATATCTCGCGCATCCCGCTGCACAAGGACGACGGCGAGTGGCACGCCGACCTCGACGACGCCACGAACCTCGCGAACACGGAGCCGTTCCGCGAGATCGGCGGCACCCGGATCAACTGCTACGGGGACAAGAGCCCCTGGGGGACGATGATCTCCTCGGAGGAGAACTACGCTCACCCGCGCGTCTCGCTGACGGCCGACGTCGGCGACATCGTCGACGCGGGCTCCGGAAAGGGGCTGGTCGGCGCCTGCCAGTTCTGGAACCGGCCGAACCCGGCGAGCATCCAGGAAGCTATCGACGGCTACTACGGCGACGAGTCGTGGTTCGTCCAGGGCTACTGGGCGATGACCGGCGTCGAGCTGCTGGCGTACTACCTGGGCGCCGACCGCGTCGACCAGACGGCGTCGCCGTACGCCGACGGCGCCGAGCAGGAGAACACGACCGAGCCGATCGGCGACGTCTACCCCAACCCCTACCGCTACGGCTACCACGTAGACATCCGCGAGCCGGCCGCCGAGACGCCCCAGCCGGTCAAGTACTACGTGATGGGGCGGGCCGCCTGGGAGGCGCCGGACATCCAGCAGGACAAGCGGACGGTCTACGAGTGCTCCGACGGGGACAGCAAGGGCGTCTACAAGTTCGTCGCCGAGCGCCCCATGCAGAGCTACTCGGACCCGATGGACATCGAGGGGACGCTGTACGCGCCGAAGATCACCAACGGCGACGCGGTCGCCGGCGGATCCCCAGCGGAGACGGAACTGGAGATCGAGTGGTGGCCGCTCGGCAGCGCCACCAACGCGGAGGTCGCAGACTGGATCGCCGAGTACGACGACGTGACCCAGGTCGACTACCTCGCGACCCACGCCGACTGGACCGAGGGCGACGAGGTCACCGCCGCGGTGCTGGAGGAGGCCGACCGGGAGGTCGTCGAGAACGGCAACCGGAACTACGTCACGAACGAGGAGATCGTCGAGTGGGCCGACCAGTGGGACCCCAACGACCCAGACAACGTCGACGACGACCTCCGGAAGGTGCCGTTCCTGGAGACCCGCGCGGCGGCCAAGGAGATCGGCGCCTCCATCGAGTTCAACAAGGCCGAAGGCGTCGACACCGCGCCCAAATCGACCCCGGGCGACTACATCTACTTCGCGCTCTCTGAGTTCAACGACGACCTGGCCGACGACACCGGCGACCTCCGACTCGACCGCGTCGACGGCGGCGTCGTCTACCGCGGGACGCTCGACTCGAACTACGACGTGACGACGCTCGAACCGGTCATCGTCGGCCCGGACGCCACCGACCCCGCCGACGTGGCCGACGACGCGCTGATCAACATCGACAACCTCTACGTCATGGAGGACGGCCGCGTCCTCTGCTGTGAGGACGCCGACCAGCTCGGCCGCTCCTACAGCAACGACTGCCTCTACGTCTTCGCCGACGAGGACACGGTCCGACGCCTGGACTGACCTCGAACCGGGAGCCGTACCCGTACCCCCGCCTTTCCCCTCCCACCGGCCACCGACCGCCCGCCGACTTCTTTTCGCGCATCTCCGAGAGACGACGGACGCGATTCGGGCGTGGGACTTGAAGACGACGGCGTCCGACGGGACGGTCATGGAACCGCAGGGAGACGTGCGCGAACTCGCCCGGGACCTCGTCTCGATCCCCAGCCACGATTCCGAGGCCGCGGCGGGCGACCGCATCGAGGCCTGGCTGCGCGAACACACCGACGCCGCGGTCCGCCGCGACGACGCCGGTGGGGGCGAGCGCGGCGGGAACGTGATCGCCCGGAAGGGGTCGGGTGAGACCTCGCTGGCGCTGGTCGGCCACCACGACGTGGTCCCGCCGGACGACTCCCAGGTCGACGACGGGGAGTACGTCGTCGAAGAGGAGCCGGCGGACGGCGAACCGGCGGTGAACGGCGACCCGACCGACCGCCGGCTCCACGGCCGGGGGAGCGCCGACATGAAAGGCGCCGTCGCCGCGGCCATGTGCGCCTTCCGCGACAGCGAGGTGCGAAGCACCTCGGGCAGCCGGACGGAGTCCGGCGACAGCGACCCGTCCGACGGGGTCGAACTCGTCTTCGCCTCGTTCGTCGGCGAGGAAGTCGGCGGCGTCGGGGCGCGGGCGGCCATCGACGACGGGTTCGCCCCCGACTACGCCGTCGTCGGGGAGGGGTCGACCGGCTACTCCGCGCCGGGCGTCACCGACGTGGCCGTCGCCCACAAGGGCCGGCGCGGGTCGACGCTCGTCGCCGAGGGGGCGGCCGCTCACGCCAGCGAGGTCGAGGCCGGCGTCAACGCCATCTACCGCGCCACCGACGCCGTCGACGCCGTCCGGGACCTCTCGTTCCCCACGACCGAGGTGCTCGGCCACGAGCTGTCGGGGAGCGTCGCGGTCACGGAGATCGAGGGCGGCTCGGCCTGGAACGTGATCCCCGAGCGCTGCGAGGTGACCGTCGACGAGCGCACCGTCCCCGGCGAGCGCGCGCCGCTGGCGCGCGCGGCGTCGGTCGACGGCGTCACCTGGACCGTCGACCAGGACCTCCCGCCGATGGCCTGCGACGACCCCGAGTTCGCGGCGACGGTGCTCGACGCGGCGCGGGAGA